>OCVV011355802.1_pt1 | contig 36176 bp, 13 predicted proteins | sample 1539721 | NCBI WGS metagenome assembly OCVV01 (sample SAMN02144230, study PRJEB22623) | gut metagenome | biome: sheep rumen | host: Ovis aries | place: New Zealand | reverse complement strand
ATGTTAGGGGGCTACAAACCTATGGTTTCTGCGATACAACTCATTGAGATAGATGGTCTAAAGCATAGAGATAGAGCGACTAAACCTATGGTTTACATACATCAAACCTATGGTTTAGAGGGGAGGGAAGAAGCGTGGAGAAATGAAAAAGTCTCTAACCGGCTGACGGACAACGGGTTAGAGACTTTGCGGAAATACGGGCGTATTTCGAAAAAAATATTTTGCGGTCGGGAATTTTTAAAAATTAACTGGGTATTTTCGACCAAATGTTTTTACACTTTACCGCCCTACTTCACCACCATCTTGACGACACGCGAACGGCCGTTGGGCAGGGACTCCTGACGCAGGTAGAGACCGGGACGGGTGGGGGCCTGCGCGCCGAGGCTGTTGCCGGAGGCGGAGTAGTAGCGCACGCCGTGGCAGAGGGTCTGGCGACCGCCGGTGGCGGGGTTCTGCTGAAGGTCCTCGATGCCCGAGATGAGCCCTTCGACATCGGCTATCTGGACGGGGTCGATGCCGCGGTTGGTGGGCGTGACGCGCTGGATGGTGCCGTCGTCGTTGAACGTGAGGCGGTCGACACACACCTCGCGGTGGTAGCCCGGACCGTTGCTGAGGTAGAAGGGATTGATGCGGTGGTAGACCAGATACCAATCGTCGGTGCCAGGGACGCAGACCACGGAGCAGTGGCCGGTGCCATAGATCAGCTGGTCGGGATCCTGCAGGACGACGATGGGCTGGCGCGCCACGCGGATGGGGCCTGTGGGCGACGTGGAAGTGCCGTAGGCCACGTGGTAGTTGGGGGAGCCGGTGTCGTCGACCGACCAGAGGAAGTAGTAGATGCCGTTGCGGAAGAACACGTAGGCACCCTCGCGGAAGGCGTAGTCGGAGAGCGAACCGCCGGTGGGGGTGATGACGTACTCGGTGCCGTCGACGGAGAGCATGTCGTCGGAGAGCAGGCGGTAGCAGAGCTGTCCGTTGCCGTAGTAGAGGTAGGACTGGCCGGTGAGGGGGTCGGTGAAGACGTCGGAATCAATCATCTGGCCGGCAGCCGAGGAGGTGAAGAGGGGTTTCGACGAGGCGCGGAAGGGTCCGGTGGGACTTTCGCTGACGGCCACGCCGAGCGTCTTCTTGCCGTAGGAGGGGTTCTGGCCGCTGAAGTAGAAGTAGTAGTGCCACTTGCCATCAGAGAACTTCTCCTCGATGCAGGGTGCCCAGGCGTTGCCCGTGGCCCAAGGCACGTCCTGGCCTCGCTGCAGCGAGAGGATGGTGCCTTCGTTGGTGAAGTTGAGCAGGTCGGGCGAGGAGAAGACGTCGAACGAATAGCCACCCCAGGAGGGATAGCCGTCGGTGGTGGGATAGAGGTAGAAGCGGCCTGTCTTCTTAGAGAAGAGCACCTCGGGGTCGGCATGGAAGTCGGGCAGCACGGGGTTGCCGACGGGCTCTACGGTGACGTCGTAGGGAGTGCTGGGATGGGCGGTGAGGGGATTGCCGCCAGCTCCATAGAACTGTGAACCCCGGGAGAAGTCGCGTGGTCCCTCGGGATAGACGACGTCGGCAGGCGAGGTGAAGAATTGCGGGTCGAACTGGGTGAGGTCGGTACCTGGGTCGACGGGGATATAGACCTTGCCCACGCCTCCCGTGGACTCATCGCCCTCCTCGATGACGAGGCGATTCTGATGGATGCGGGGGTTGCGGGCACCGGCCAGCTTGGGCAGGTCGCCCTTGGCATAGGGGAAGGCATGGAGCAGGGCCTCGGTCTCGGCCTGCGTGATGGGGAGCACGGTGCCGTGGCGTGGCGTGAAGATGCCGCTGGTGGCGGTGTTCTTCACGGCGGTGAAGTGCTCGAGGTCGGGGCTGGCACAGAACTGGTAGTAGCCGCTGGAATAGCAGTCGTACATCAGAATCCAGGAGTCTTGGTTGATGAGCTTGAAGACGCCGGCACCCTCGACGGCCACGTTGGTCTGCTGGAGTGTGCCCGAGGGAGCCGACCACTGGCTGCCGAGCGGCTCGCCGGGACGGGCCGTCAGGTGGCGCGCCGTGACCTTGCAGATGCCGCCCTCGCCCTCGTTCTTGTAGAAGCCGTGATAGAGGGAGTCGGACTCGTTGTAGACGATGTCCATGTCGATGGTGGCCGAGCCGCGGTCGTAGAAATAGACGGGCTCACCCTCGAGGTCGGTGAAGTCAGCGTTGGCATAGCAGTAGAAGTCCTTGTCGTAGGGGATGCTCTTGTCGCTGGTGAGCAGCGAGAAATAGACCATGAACTTGCCTGCCTCGGGGTCCCAGATGGTCTCGGGAGCCCAGACGCGGGTGACCTTCTCGAACATGGTGCCGCGATACTTCGTGGGGAAGTGGACGGTGGAGTGCTGCCAATGGATGAGGTCGCTGGACTTCATGAGCACGAGTCCGCGGTTGCTGGACCATCCCTCGGCAGAGCGCATGTCGGTGTTGACCATGTAGAACATGCCGTCGGGGCCGCGCAGGATGTGGGGATCGCGCACGCCGCGCTTCAGGGCGATGGTGTCGGCCTTGACGACGGGCTGGCCGCGGTTGATGGGGGTGAAGTTGTAGCCGTCGTTGGAGAGGGCGTAGTAGAGGTTCTCGTTGTCGTTGGAGGGGAAATAGACGAAGAGATAGTTGGTGTAGGGCTCGCGCTCGTGGAGCGTGACGGCGAAATCGCGCGTCTGGCGGGCTTTTCCCTTGATGACGGTAGCCGTGAGCGTGACGGTGCGTTTCTGGCCCTCAGGGAGCTTTAAAACGCGTCCCTGGTCGTTGATCCACTCGGGGTCCTGCGACTTCCAGAAGACGACGCAGCCCTCGGGAGACACGGTGGGCAGCGTGAGGTCGGTGTAGACGTTGTTGGGATGGCCGGGAATACGGAGGGCGGCAGCATCCTGCAGGACGAGTTCTTCGTCGGTGAGCTCGGGCAGCACGCTGACGGGGAACTGGCGGTCGAGGCTCTGACTGCCGCAGGAGAGATGGGCCGTGAGGGTGGCAGTGGCGACGGGGCTGCCGGCAACGGGCCGGGTGATGTGGCCCTCGGCGGTGATGACGCCGTTGTCGGACGAGGTCCACTCGATGGTGAGCTCGTGGTAGGCGGTGGGCAGGGAGACGTCGGTCTTGAGGTTGGTCAGGTTGCCCGGGGTGAACTCATTCATGTGGCGCTCCACGCGCAGGGAGTCGTCGTAGGCATTGAGGCGCTTGGAGAGCTGGGAGAGGCGTCCCACCTCGGAAGCGGAGAGATCCTGATTGTAGAGGCGGAAGTCGCTGTAGAGGGCATTGCGCAGGGGGGCATCGCCGTCGTAGCAACTGCGGCCGAGGAAGTTTTGCAGGGTGCGGCCCACTTGGCTGGGCTGCAGGCGGATGGTCTTGGAGGCCGACACGCCATTGACGTAGAGGCGCACGGACTGCGAACGGCTGACGAGGGCGACGTGGTTCCACTGGCCCACACGCACAGGGTTCTTGGCCGTGATGCTCAGCTCGCCGCTGTAGTCGGTCTGGGTGATGGCGAAGCGCGAGTCCTTGGCCGAGAAGAAGAGGTAGCCTTCGGACGAGGAGCGGGCAAAGCACCAGACGAAGTTGCCGTTGGCCGAAACGTCGGCGTCCTCGGGCAGATAGACGTTCAGGGAGATGGCATAGCTGCCGTCGAGGGAGGCAATGACGTCGCCGAAGTCTTCGCCGAAGTCGAGATAGCCGCCGTCGGCGCCGAGGCTGAGCACATGGCCGCCGTCGGCATAGGGGGCAAGTGCTGCTCCCTGGCAGAGGGTGGCGGTGTGGGCGCCGGAGGCGTCGGTGAGCGACGAGAAGTCGAAGTGGACCAGCGGCGTGACGCTCTGGGCAGCGCCGCTGAGTGCAGTCGCCAAGACACTGATGAGGAGAAGGAATTTCTTCATATTACGAAAAGAGATGGTTTTTTTGACGTTGATGGAAACAAAAAAATGGGGGACAAGGAATGAGAGCCTTGCGGGCTTTCGGATTCCTCATCCCCCATTGGTCAGGTATTCAGAATGCCACTACTTGCTGAAGGGCATGTACCAGTTCTGCGGGTTGGTAAGGTCGACGGCGGGGTGCTTGTAGGCCAGTTTGTCGGCCAGCCAGCGGCTGCCGTAGTCGCTGCCGTAGGTGCCGGCGTCGTTCTTGTGGCGGGCAATGCGGCAGAGGTCGCCGAAGCGGTTGCCTTCGAAGGCGAGCTCGAGTGCATACTCGTCGCAGATGAGGTCCTCAACGACATTGATGAGGTCCTGCTTCTGCCAGCTCTTCACGACCTCGGTGACGGGATTGCCTTCCTCGTCGAGGACGGGGTTGCCCTCTTCATCGAGCACCTCCACAGTGGTGTAGATGGGCTTGATGAAGTCTTCGCCGTACTTCGCGTTGAGCTCGGCCACCTTACGATCCATCTCGGAATCGAGCTGATAGGGCGAGAAGGCGCCGCGGGTGTAGCCACTGCCGAAGGAGTGGATGCCGGTGTTGAGCGTGAAGTTGGAGATGTTCTCGTCGGAGAAGAAGGGGATGGTGGTTCTCAGGAACTCGTAGGACTCAGCCGACAGATAGAGGCCGCTGGTGGCCAGTTCGCGGTTGAGACCGTCCTTCAGGATGGCGAAGGCCACATCGGGATAGCCCATGCGGTTGATGGCCTCGGCCAGACGCAGATAGACGGTTGCCGTGCGGTAGATGGGAATGTTGGCACCCTCGTACTTGGTCATCTCGTAGAAGATGGAGTCTTCCTTGCTGATGTGAGAATTGAGCGTAGAGTAGCGGCGCAGGTCGCCGATATCGACCGACTTCACGTTGTTGTTGTCGGTGAGGGCGGTGCTGGGCACGTAGTAGTAGGTCTGCGCATTGGCCAGGTCGAGATAGGACTGCGAGGCATCAATCTCGCGCTCCAACAGATAGAGCGAGGAGACGACGTTGCCACCTGCGAGCGTGTAGCTGGACTCGGTGGTGTAGAAGTCGTAGCCGAAGAGGCGGGGCAGGTCGGAGGTGAGTCCGTTGAGCTTGTTGACGGCCATCGGCACATAGGTGATCATGCCGCTGGGCGAGTTCATGGTGAAGTTGGCCATCCAGTCGACGCCGTTGCCGAAGTTGTAGCGCATGTCGTTGGGGAGCTTGCGACGAATCTCGGCGGTGAAGGCCGGCTCGTTGTAGTAGGGCAGCATCGGCGTCTGGGTGTCGTGCAGATAGGTGAAGTAGTAGTGGGCAGCCTGGGCGTAGTCGCCAGCCTCCAGATAGAGGTCGCCCAGCACGAGGTCGACGGGGAACATCATGTATCGCGTGTTGACAATCTTCATGCGGCCGCGGTTGGTTTCACCCACTTCAACGTTGTTGCCATAGGTGGGCACGGGCTGGCCGGAATACTTGGCAAGCTCGGGAGCCAGGGCATCGCAGATGCCGCGGATGTCCTTCTTGTCGCGCACGACGTTGGCATCGCTGATGTTGGTGATGGGGTCGGTGTAGAAGGGCACGCTGCCATAGATCTTGGCCAACTGCAGGTAGGCCCAGGCGCGGATGCTATGAGCCTGCACATACTCGGGGATGGCCACCTTGCGGCTACCGGTGAGAAGGGTGGTGTCGCGGTGGGCAATGAAGTAGTTGCAGTTGTTGATGATACGATAGAACACGTAGGCCGAATCGTACTTGTTCTCGGCAGTGGCCGAGAAGTTGGCCAGGGCACGCAGGTCGGACTCGGTGTACTGGTTGACCTGTGTGAGGTCGCCACGCATTTCGTTGACGAGCACGTACTGGTCGATGGCCTGCTGGACACCCTTGAGAATGCCGAGGGTGTAGAACATGGAGTCGGTCTTCTCGTTGAGCTCAGGGTCGAAGATCTGACGGTTTGAGTCGGTCTCAAGCATGTCCTGGCAGGAAGAGAGGAACATGCCGCAGAGCGCTGCTATGATAAAAATTTTCTTTTTCATATTCATATACTTCTTTAACTTCTTTGACTTCTTTAACTGCATACAATAGAGTTAGAGATTAATCTTCAATCCAAGTGAGAAGGTACGACCGAGGGGCACATTGCCGGCATCAATGCCCTGATAGAGCACGCTGTTGGCAACCGAGAACTCGGGATCGTTGCCCAGGTAGCGGGTGACGGTGAAGAGGTTGTTGGCCTCGGCCCACACCTGGAGTCCCTGCAGCCAAGAGAGGCTCACGGGCACCTTGTAGTTGAGGCGGAGAGTCTTCAGACGCAGATAGCTGCCATCCTCAATCCAACGGTCGCTGAAGCGGCTGTTGCCCATGGGGTCGCCATAGACGGCACGGGGCACATCGGTGATCTGGCCTTCGTAGCGCCAGCGGTTGACGACTGCGGTGGTCTGGTTGTAGAACTGCGAGCTGCCCTCGAGGATGCTGCGCTGGTAGTTGAAGACATCGTTGCCCAGCGAGTAGTTGAAGCCCAGCGAGAGGGTGAAGTTCTTCCACATGATGTTGGCGAAGATGTTGCCGTAGATGTCGGGATTGGGATTGCCGATGATGGTCTTGTCGGCCTCGGAAATCATGCCGTCGCCGTTGAGGTCGGCAAAGTGGGCGTCGCCAGCCTTGAAGTTCTGATGGGCGCCGGTGTTGTCAAGCATGTAGAGGTAGCCGTTGTTGCCGGCGGCAGCAGCCTCGGCATCGCTGGCGAAGACACCCTCGAAGCGATAGCCATAGAAGGAACCGGCCGACTGGCCGACGATGGTGGCGATGTTGTTGGTGCCGTAGATGGAAGAGGTGTAGCCCTGGGCATTGAGCTTGCCGCCGACGTAGATCTTGTCGTCGTTAGGCAGCGACTTCACCTTGTTCACATAGTGGCCCATGGAGGCTCCGAGTTCAACGTTGAAGTCCTTAGTGACAACGGGCTTGGCGGTGACGGTGAGTTCGAAACCGGTGTTGTCCATCGAACCTCCGTTCGACCAGTAGTTGTTGATGCCGGCCACGGGGTTGTCGAAGCTCTTCAGTGTGAGCAGGTTGGAGGTGTGGTTGATGTAGTAGTCGAAGTCGACACCCAGACGGTTGTTCAACCAGTAGGACTTGAAGCCGAGGTTCAGACGGTTGGTCTTCTCGTAGGTGATCTCGTCGTTACCAATGTTGTTGAGCTGGGCGGCGGTCATGTTGCGCAGATACTTCAGCACACCGAACGACGTGCGGGCAGCATAGTTGCTGATGTCGTCGTTACCGGAAATGTCGTAACCGGCCTTGAGCAGGAAGTAGTTCAGGGCGTCGGTCTTCGGGAACCAGGCCTCGTTGGTCAGGGCCCAACCGAGTTGCAGGCTGGGGAAGAGACCCCACTTCACGCCGGCGAGCTTCAGTCCGCTGGAGTTCTCACCGAAACGGCTGCTGCTCTCCAAAGAGAAGGCCAGCTGGGCGAAGTAGCGGTTGCGGTAGTTGTAGTCGACGTTGGCATACCACGTCAGGCTCTTCCAAGCATCGGCGATACCTTCAACGTTGATGTAGGCCATGTTAGGGTCGATGTTGGGCTGCTTGTCGTTGGTACCCGAGTTGCGCTGACCGGTAGGCGTGTTGTCGTCGAAGGAGAACGAAGACAGGCGGAAACCACCGTAGGCGTCGACGAAGTGCTTGCCGAGTTGCTTGGTGAACTGCAGGCGGGTGTCGCTGACAACACTGATTTCCTTTGAGAACATGGTGCTGACGAGTGCCTGCACGCGGCCGATGCCGTCGATGAGGAACAGGGGCATGCCGCCTTTCGGACGGTAGTAGCGCTGCGACACGCGGTCGAGGGTGTAGGAGAAGGTCTCGCTCAGGGTGAGGTTGGGCGAGAACTCGTAGCGCGGAGCGATGACGGCATTGAAGTTGGTCATCTCGACACGGTTCTTGTTGATGGCCTCACCATTGTAGAGCAGGGCCGTGGGGTTACCCAGCGTCAGGTCCTCGTCGAGGTCGGTGAGGTAGTCGTCGGCCTCATAAAGGGTAGAAGTGAGCTTGCCCGTGACATTGCTATAGGTATAGGGATTGAGGAACGGCGACTTGATCAGGCCGAGCAGCGTGGGCGACGAGACAGGACCCTCGGAGAAATCTTCGGGAGTACCGTTGTCGAAGACGTCGCGGTTGATCTTGGCATACGACATGTCGAAACGGGTGATGAGTTTCTCAAGCACCTTGATGTCGGTATTGAAGCGCACGTTCAGACGGTTGAAGTCGTTCTTGCGGGCTGTGCTCTGAGCGGTGGTGTAGCCCAGCGAGAGGTTGTACATACCCACGTCGTCACCACCCTGCACGTTGATGTTGTAGTTCTGGGTGATAGCGTTGCGATAGACCTCGTCCTTCCAGTCGGTGTTGTTGTGATAGGTGTTGTAGTAGAACTTCGACGGGTCGGTGCCGAGGAACTTCAGGTCGCCCTCGAACTTGTCGTAGTTGGGATAGCTACCCAGCAGCTCGGTGGTATAGAGACGATACTGCGTGGCGTCCATCATCTCGGGCAGACGACCCAGCATGACGTAGCCGGCACCGATGTTGGCATCGATGCGGGTTGCCATGGAGTGGCCGCGCTTGGTGGTGATGAGGATGACACCGTTGCCACCCTTGGCACCATAGAGGGCTGTGGCATTTTTCATAACCTGGATCTTCTCGATGTCGGAGGGGTTGATGTTCAGGAAGAGGTTGGTGTAGTCGCCATAGTGGAGCGTGGAACGCGTCTCCTGCATGTCGCGCACGATGCCGTCGACCACGATGAGGGGCTGGGCATTGGCGTTGAGCGAACTGAGACCACGGATGAACATGGCTGCGCCATAGCCGGGACCGCCAGAGCGGTTGATGGCATGGACGTCGCCACCGAGGTTGTTCTCGATCTCGGTCTCGGCCGAATAGGCGGTGGTGTTGTTGACCATGGCTTGGCTCATGGCAGCAACGTTGGTGCCATTCTCGTACATGATCTTGAACTTATCGGCAATCATGGTGATGCGGAGCACCTTGTCGCCAGTGCCGATGCCAACCTGCTGGCTGAGATATCGCGGTGCGTGCACAAAGAGCGCAGTGGCAAATGTGGGCACCTTGATGGTGAACTCGCCCTTCTCGTTGGTCATGGCCGCATAGTTGCGGTCGTTGAGCGTCTGTATCTGGATACCGGCAAGGGGCTCCTTCGATACGGCGTCGATGACGACACCCTTGACGTCCATCGTCGGGTATTGGGGCTTCTTCACCTGAGCTTTCTTCTTGACGACAGTCTCCTGCACGTCTTCGGCGTATTCCACGTCGTCGTCCTGTGCCACAGCGGGCAGGCAGACGGCCATTGACATGAGGATGCCGATACTAAGAATCAAATGTCTTTTCATTATCATAGATATTTATGAGGTGAGACTTCAATTAAAATTACACTTAATCACGAATAATAATGATTGTACTTCCTCTGCCGGAACTCTGTGTATAGAAAGGATCGTCGAACTTATAGTCGGGATGCTCTTTCAGATATTCATCCAACTCCTTCGGCACGAGGAAGATTCGGTCGATGCGAATGTTGCGGTCGTACTTGTCAGAGTTGGCCGACACACGGCCTTCAATACGCAGGAAGGGTGAATAGCCGGTTCCGTAATAGCAGATGGGGAACGTCACCTCACCGAAGCGAATCGTATCAATCTTGGTGGGATCGCTCTCAAAGTCTCCAAGACGTGCAGGATTGGTGGGCATGGCACCCTTTTCGTTGTTGTAGCCAACCGATACGCGGAAGCTATTGCCCTTGGGATTGGTCTCGTAAACATTGGTGATGTTGGAAGGAACTATCACACCATAGATGACGTAAGTCGTAGAACGCACATTCCTCAGGTAGAAGTTGAGTTCAGGGTTCTGTTGGTTCGATGCAGCATAAGCCTCCAGGTAGCCATAGTTTGACAGGCGGCCTGCAACGGCGGGGTTCTGCCTGCCGGCGATGACATTGTTCACGGGAGAAGCCGAACCACCAGACACGCTACCAAGGTAACTGCTGTACTCGGTCTCGATGTTGATGAGCGGATTCCAGATGGTCCAGGGGTGCATGCGCAGCGAGTCGTCGGTGATGTAGATGTCGCCGTTACTCTTGTCGACGCGGGTGGTACCCGTGAAGAGAGCCTCAGCATCCTCGCTGTACATAAGGTTGTAGGACGCGGTGATCAAAGAGTCGACACCGAGTTTCTGACCTGTCTGGTGGTTGTTGAGTTTCACGTTGTCATATTCGTTGTTGTTGTAGAACAGACCGCGCAACAGGACGTTGTGCGAAAGGGAGTCTTTCCAGTAGGCGGCACCCTTGGGCAGTTCCACTTCCTCGATATGCTGCAGGCTGGAAGTCCTTGCCGGCGACTCGATGAAGGTGAACTTGTCAATGTAGTTGTAGCACGGCGCAATGGCTTTCATGGCGCGTGTCCAGGCCTCGTTGGTGGGGACAATCATCGTGTAATTGCTGTCCTCAGTATTGATACCCAGGCCTTCAACCAGCGTGTTGTAGTCTTCAAACACGGAGTCGAGGTAGGTGATCTGGCCGTCTACGACCGGACCCTGGATGCTCTTGGCCTTGTCCAGACGCTTGATGTCGAAAGCGTGGATGTAGGCGCTGATGGAGTCGATGGGGAAATCGCCAGGCTCGAGCGACTCGAAGATGTTCGGCTGGAAGAGCAGCTTGCCGTTCAGCGTGTGGATGACACCGTTCACGCTGGGCACGTTGGCCTGAGCCACCGGGACACCCGACATGGTGTAGCTGCCTGCTCCCTCGAAGTTGTGCACCTTCTTGTTGAGCATGTAGATTCTCTCGCTGATGGAACCCGAAGCGGGGATGTTGTTGCGTGCGATGTGGTTCTGCACGAACTCCTTCAACAGCTTGTCGTTGCCCACCGTGGTGAGAGCGTCGTAGTCAAAGGTGCCGTTGAGCGGAGCCCAGACGGTGAACGACTGCGACGTGTTAAGGACGGCATCGTAGCCTGCCTTCTTCAGAAGGTCGGCAAACTGCGACAGGTTGGAGTTGGAAGTAATGTTCTCCCAGATGGTCGACGTGGCCGATCCCTCGACTGCACTTCCTGCGTCGTAATGGTCATCCCAGTCGGAGCAGGCAGTGAAGAGGGCGCCTGTGGCAAGGAAGGCCACTGCGACCAGCATGTTTTTGAATATCATGTTTCTTTTCATAATCTATGCTGTATATCTAATAGGTTTAATACATATCTTCAATGTACTGCGTGTTGTTGTACACGTTCTCAGGACACAGCTCGATGTAGTCGAGGTGGAATTGCGAACCCGTATTGTTGGGCAGCACCGTCTTGAAGCGCAGCCAGTAGTCGCCTTGCTCAAACTGCTGGCGGGTGATGATGCGGCGCAGATCCTGAGCATTGGCACGAGCCACGGTGGAACCGCCCTTACCTACGGTGTAGTAGAGGGGACCACGCATATAGCCGAGGTTGCGCATGTCGGCATCGCTCTCTACGCCCATATCCTCATGGTTGGTGTAGAGCGACCAGCCATTGACTACGTCAGGCACGACCGTCGTTCCGTCAGGAGAGATAGACGACGACGACTCATGGCGCATGTCGAGCGGGATGTCAAGGGCCTGCATCGACGAGATGCTAGAATTGCGACCCAGGTAGAACTGCAGCATGCCGCGGTTACCATTGGCTGTGTAGCCCATGCGGAGTTCATAGGTTCCATCGGGAACAGGCGGCAGACGGAAGGCAAAGTCGAAGGCGCCCATGCAGTTGAACTCGTCACCCTGGTAGTTACTCCAACCATTGCTCTGACCGGAAAGGTAGTAGAGGCGGGTTGCTTCACCGTTGTAGATGACCAGATTCTTGAAGAAACCGTTCGGACAGCGGATGTAGTCACCACCCAGGGCAGCGTCAGAACCCGACTTACCACCGTTGAGGGCTCTCACTTCAGCATCGGAAATCATGCGGAAATTGTTGGACATCATTTCACCAAGGAACGACGTGTCGTCGAAGCGAAGACGCTCGTTGAGGACACCGCGAGGCACCTGGCTGTTGTAGATCAGCATGCCCTTGATGGGGTGGATGTAGCCGTTGAGAGCCTGGATGTTGTCAGTTTGCACCTCAATACCAGGATCCACCACCGTCTGCATGTTAGCCGAAGCCTGCTCGGCGATGCGGTCGGTCAGCGTGCTGTTGGTAGCATAGTAGTTGATGTAGCGCTTACCATTGATGCGGACAACCTTCAGCAAGGTGTAGGGCAGCATGGTCTCGTTGTATTCGAACAGCATCACCTTCGACACTTCGTTGAACGAGCGGACCAGCTTATCGTAAGAAACCTTGTATTTCAGGATGTGGTAGCGCATAAACATGTTCAGAGCATTGTAAGGGCTGGAATAGTCGTTGCCAGTGCTGACCTGATAGCCCTTGTTGCGATAAAAGTCGTACCAGCCGGAACCAGGCTGTGCACAGTTGGCATAGACCTCATTGGCATATTTTGCCAGATCTTCCACTGAGTTGATGCCATTCTCCTTCAGCGTCTCGTCGGTCTCGGCAAAGATGGTATAACCCTCGATGCTCTTCTCGGGAACATAGAAATTATAGGTATTGCTTACGCCGTCGAAATCCTTACGCTCCTGTGCCGTCAGCGAGTCGGCCAGACCCGTGATCTTCAGTGCCTGAGAGAACAGGGAGAAGATGTCGAGATGCTGCTCCATCTCACCAGCCATCAGGCGGTTGGAACGCTGCAGCACCTGGCTGATTTCGTGCAGCACGCCGTTCTCCAACTCATTGTCCATGCTGGTGATGAAGGAATAGCGGTTGACAACGGTTGCACCCGAGATGGAGTCGATGGACGTGTTGATGTCACGTCCTAACATGGTGCTCAGCGTCATGCCGTTGCTCATGTTCACACCCATGACCTCGGTAGGCAGCAGGTGGAAGAGGGCGATGTCGTTGCAGAGCGAGTCGGTGAGTCCTTCCAGACCGGGAGCCGTCATACCGTTGTGCGGGTTCTCCGTGTTCACGGGGTCGTTATACAGGCTGTCCAGGTATGTAGCAATAGCGTCGTTGTTGGGAGCGAAGCAGGTATACATGCCATAGGCAGACAGAATCTTGTCGTAACCAATGCGCTTCAGGATATAGTTGAAGCTGCCGAACTGATCCTCACGGTTGGCCAGATAGTCTTCGATGGTCTCGCCTGTAAACGTGTACAGGTTCGACTCGTCGATGTCTTCCTTACAACTCGTGAAGAGTGCAGCCGTCGACAGGAACAGCATGATCACCGTCAGTGCGCGATTGAGAAAACTATATTTTTTCATATCTTATTTCATTATAGATTAATACATATCTTCCACATACTGGCTGTTGTTATAGACGTTCTCGGGGCAGAACTCAATGTAGTCGAGGTGGAACTCCGTATTGGTGTTGTTGGGCAACACCGTCTTGAAGCGTAGCCAGTAGTCGCCTTGTTCGAACTGCTGGCGCGTCACGATGCGGCGCAAGTCGCCGGCATAGGCGCGGGCGATGGTGCTTCCGTAGGAGAAGCACAGCGGTCCGCGCATGTAGCCCAGATTGCGCATGTCGGCATCACTCTCCACACCCAGGTCTTCATGGTTGGTGTAGAGCGACCAGCCCGTGACGGCATCAGGAATGATGACCGTTCCGTCGGCACTCATCTCGTTTTTAGGAACGACACGCATGTCGAGAGGAATGTCAAGAGCCTGCATGGATGACACCGAATTGTTGCGGCCCAGGTAGAACTGCAGCATGCCTCGGTTGCCATTGGCCGAATAGCCCATGCGGAGTTCGTAGGTTCCGTCGGGCACCGGCGGCAGGCGCAGGGCAAAGTCATACGTACCAAGGCAGAGAATCTCGTCGCCCTGATAGTTTGCCCATCCGCAATCCTGGCCACCCAGATAGTAAATCTCGGTGTTGTCGCCGTTGTAGACCTTCAGATACTCACAGAAGTTCTCCGGCAGACGCATGTTGCCGTTTCCACCGAACGTGTCGAAGGTGCCGCCGTTCTCAGCTTTCACTTCGGCAGGATTCTTGCAACGCAAGCCTGTCGACATCAGCTCTGGCAGCAGCGACGAGTCGTCGAAGCGCATGCGCTCGTTGAGCACACCGTGGGGCACGTTGAAGTCGTAGACCAGCATGCCGTTGATGGGATGGATGTATCCGTTGAGCGACTGGATGTTGTCCTTGCCCACCTCAATGCCTTCACGCATCACGGTACAGATGTTGTCAGACCCCATTTCTGCCACGCGGTCGGTCAGCGTGCTGTTGCTCACCCAACGGTTCAGGTAGGGTTTGCCATTCACACGCGACATCTTCATCAGCGTGTAGGGGAGCATGGTCTCCAGATATTCATACACCAGCGCCTTCTGCGACTGCGCGTAGGTGTAGAACATCTTATTGTAAGAAATGGAGTACTTCAGGATGTGATAGCGCATGAACATGTTCAGCACGTTGGCCGGGTTCTGGTAGTCCCTGGCCGTGCTCACCTGGATGCCACGGTTGCGATAGTAGTCGTACCAACCATTGGCATCGGCGCTCTTCTCGTACACTTTCTTGGCATACTCAAAGAGGTCGTCGATCGAGTTGATACCGTTCTCTTTCAATACATCGTCGGTCTCGGCAAAAATGGTGTAGCCATATTTGCAGACCTTGGGAACATAGATCTTACCACCCGAAGCCTTGTTGCAGAATTTCTTGGGTTGGATGAGTCCCTTGCGCTCCTGCAGTCCGAGCGAGTCGACCAGTCCTGTGACGGTCAGTGCCTGGAGGAAGAGCGAGTATTCGGGGTGCTTGCCCATTTCGCCTGCCATCATATTGTTCGAGCGGGTAATCACGTGGTTGATCTCATGCAGCACACCGTTTTCCAGTTCGTTGTCCATTGTCGTCACCAAGGAGTAGTTGTTGAGCACGAGGTTGCCCGAGATGGAGTCAATCGATGTATTGATGTCTCGGCCCAGCATGGTACTGATGGTCATGCCGTTGCTCATGTCAACACCCATCACCTCTGAGTAGAGCAGATGGAACAGGGCGATGTCCCTGCAGAGAGAATCGGTAAGTCCTTCGAGCCCCTGGGCGGTCATACCGTTGTGGGGCAGGTCTGCGTTGCTCATGTCGTTGTAGAGGCTGTCCACATATTTGGTGACGGCCTCGTTGGTCGGAGCAAAGCAGGTATAGGTGCCGTAGGCCGAGAGGATCTTGTCGTAGCCGATGCGTGTGAGAATATAGTTGAAGTTACTGAACTGATCTTCACGATTCTTCAGGTAATCCTCAATGGTCTCGCCCGTAAACGTGTACAGGTTCGACTCGTCTATCTTCTCACTACAGCCACTGAAGAGCCCTGCCACGATGGGAATCATGGCGGCCAGCAGCATCCTGCCGAAGAACTGTCTGGAATACTTCTTGTTCATGATTGTGAGAAATTACTGTTTCTGGGTCGTATTTTCCTGCTCGAACACAGGATTTTGCTTCAGTAGGTTGTTCACCTTCAACTCTCGTTCCTGTATAGGCCAGTAGAGGAAAGGTTCACTCTTCATCTTGTATGACACGGCCTCACCACCAGTGACATACTTCCTGACAATCAATGCCAGCATCGGCGCGTAGAGCGTGGGCCACTCGGTGCGGTCGGCCAGTTTGGTCTTCAGGTCGACCCCTTCCATGTGGCGATAGCAGTAGCGCATGAGGTCGAACCAGCGCTTGCCTTCGAAGCAGAGTTCGCGCTCACGCTCGGCCAGCACCAGCAGTTCCATCGACTCGCGATCGGGGAAGGCACTTATCTGGAGCGTGTCGCTGACGTTCTTCGCCATCGAGCGCTTGTTGACAGCCTGCACGAGGTTGAAAGCCTGGTCGAGGACCACGCGGTCACTGTCGTTGGCAGCGGTCTGCACGAGGGCCTCAGCCTTCATCAGCATGACGTCGGTCAGACGATAGACAATCCAGTTCTGACGGTAGTTGTCGAAAGTACGCCTGTTGTTCTGGGTTTCACCCACATTGAACTTAGTAGGATCAGTCGATGCCTGATTGCCACTGCTGACGTACCTATCCTGCGACACCATCTTGCGAACCGACAGTTCGGTGGCCTCTTCGCTGTTCACACCATATACGTTGTACCAATAACGATAGTCGTTCTTCGACACGTAGACCTTCTGGCCTTGTGCCGTATTGGCTTTCTCGTCGTAGAAATTGAAAATCTGCGATGCCATCAGGGCGCTGGTTGTCTGGTGATTTTCGGAATTACCAGTCTCATAATAGAGGTTCTCCAGTGCCAGGTTCGAGTTGCTCGAACCGTCATACTGCCATTCCAGGATGCTCTCACTCGAGTTTCCATCGACAAAGATGCTGCTGAAGGCCATGTCGCGGTCTATCAGGTGATAGGGATCTTTATCCATGGCTGCCATGCCAGTAGCGTTGGCCTGGAAATATTCGTCCTTGGACTTAATGATCTGGTCGGCATAGCTGATACACTTCTGATAGTCAGCCTGGCTGTGGTTGATGGAAGCACGCCAGAGGTAGATGTCGGCCAGCAGGGCACGCACGGCGTCGCGCGTGAAATAGCCCAAGTTGCGCCAGTCTTGCTCGCCATAGGCACCACTTTTCATGATGTAGCGCTCGGCCTCCTCGAGGTCGTTGATGCAGTACTGCAGCACACTGTCGGGAGCCTCCTGCGGAATCACCATCTCCTGGTCGTCGTCCTCATACGACTGCGTCGTGTAGGGCACGTCGCGGAAGGTGCGCACCAGGTAGAAGTAGCAGAGGCTGCGCAGGGCAAGCATCTGTGCACGTGTCTCGTCGTAGTCGCCCTTTGTGAAGGCAGGGTCGTTCTCCATCACGTCTGCAGCATGGTTCAGCACGATGTTGCAACGGTTGATGACGGCGTAGAAACTCTCCCACGAGTTGTAACCATTCTGGGGAAGCAGGTTCACTGCACTGATGTTCTCCAGGTTGGTATTGTTGTAGCTGCTATATTTCACCAGTTCGTCTGAACGGTAAGCGCCCCAGATGATGGCTCTCTCCTGACAGCCGTAACTGATCATGCTGCCATAGGCGCCGGTCACCATACCCTGCACATCCTCCTTGGTCTTCCAGAAATCCTCACCGATAGTCTTGTCGGTAGGATAGATGGTCAGGAAGTCGTTGCAGGAGCTGAGTCCTGTGACAAGAACGGCTGCCAAGGCAAATATCTTGAATATATTATTGCGTTTCATACTCATATCTGTTTTTAGAATCCAACGTTAATGTTCAGGGTTACCGACTTGCTTCGCGGAGTCTGAGAGTTATCGTAGGCGATACCCCATGCACCGGCAGAGTGCTCAGGATCGGTACCGCTGTACTTCGTGAAGCACAGCAGGTTCTGGCCCGAGAGGCTCAGCACGAGGTTGCGCAGGCCGATGGCCTTGAGCAACTTCTTGTTGAAACGGTACGACAGCTGCACGTAGCTCATACGGATGAACGAGGCATCCTCCACATAGCGGTCGCTGCCGAGCCAGTTGTAGCCCGTGTTGTACATAGCGCGCGGCATCGTGGTCACGTCGCCGTTCTTGCGCCAGCGCCAGTTCACGGCCGAGCTCTGGTTGTTAGCGTTGAACATTTCCTCCAGGTTCATGCGGGCACTGTTCACAACCTTGTAGCCGGCACGATAAGTGAAGCTGGTCTTCAGCGTCCAGTCACCATAGAAGAAGTTCAGACCGAAACCACCACTGAGTTTCGGGTTCGAGTTGCCGAGGTAGACGATGTCGAGCGAGTTGATCTGACCATCGTTGTTGATGTCCTCATAAATGGCATCACCACCCTGGAACTTATACGTCTGCGAACCATCCTTGTAGTTGTACACCTGCTGGATGGGGTTGCCGTGAGAGTCCATGAGTACCTTGCCGTCGGAGCCGCGTGCCACGGGAGCCGTGTGGCCCTCTTCCAGGAACTTGTTGATGGCACCCTCGAAGTCGCTGCTCCAGGCGTAGTCCTTGCTGTCGCCGGCAATGTGCTGGTTCAGCAGCCACTCGTAAGAGTACTGGAAGACGCCCTTGTAGCGCAGACCGTAGATAGAACCCAGCGGGTTACCCGTCTGGATGCGGTTCAGGTAGCTGCCGCGAGCGCCAGCATCCCACTCTGCATTGATGGACTCCAGCACGCTCTCGTTCATCTCTACAATCTCGTTGAAGTTCTGACAGACATTGAAGTTGGCACTCATTTCGAACTTGCCAATCTTCAGGAATTTATTGGCGTTGACGTTCAACTCCCAACCCTTGTTGGTCATCTCGCCGACGTTGGTCCATGCCAGCGAGCCGAAACCTGCGGTGTAGGGGATACCTACGTTCTTCATCAGCAGGTTCTTCGTACGCTTGAAGTAGTAGTTGAAGTCACCGGTAATCAGGTCGTTGAAGAAGCCGAAGTCGCCACCGAGGTTATACTGAGCGGTGCGCTCCCACTGCAGGCGGTTCAGCTGCAGGCTCTCCAGATAAATCTCGTTGTCCACGGTACCGCGGCCGTAGTTGCCGCTGGGGTTGTAGCGGGCATACTGCAGGTACTCGCTGTCCGGCTGCTTACCCACGATACCCCAAGAGGGACGGAACGACAGCATCGAGAGCCACGAGTCCGACCACTTCATCCAGGGCTCGTCGCTGATGTTCCAGCGGGCCGAGAGACCGGGGAAGATACCCCACTTCTTCGAGTTACCGAACTTGGTAGTACCGTCGGCACGCACCGAGAAGTCCAGGGCGTAGCGGGTCTTGTAGGAGAAGTGTCCCTGATAGATGCCCGACATCGAACGCCATTCGCCGTTGCCCGAGCTCAGTGCCTTCGAGTGGTCACCGTCTACGGAGGGAGCATGTACGTCGGTCGGCACGTTCACAACGCTCGTCGTCTGGCGGTTGTTGTTACCACTCGTCATTTCCCAGCGTCCCAGCATGGTCACATACCAGTCCTGGTTGCGGAAGTGCGGGGTGAACGTCAGGGTGTGGCGGGTCGTGAAGGCCAGCGAGTTGTAGTCGTACGTCTCATTATAGTTATACATTTTGTCAGTCCAACCGTTGGTGGTCAGCGATCCTGGCCAGAACTTAGGCTGACTCTCCGAGAAGATGTCCATGTAGACCAGACCCGTATAGTCCAGACGGGTCTTCTCGTCGTCCTTACCGAGCAGGTAGTAGTCCAGTCGGAACTCAGGCGAGATACGGTAGGTCTTGTCGTCGCGCCATGCCTGACGGGCAATGGCCACGGGGTTGCCGAGGTTACGGATGGCTTCCAGTTCGCGCGAAGACGTACCAGCCACCGACGAACCGGCACCCTGGGCACCTACAGGCAACATCAGATAGTACTCGTCGGTATTGGTGCCGTCGGCATTCTGGCGGTACACGCTCATGTTTGGAGCCATCTTCTGGGCACGGCCCAGGATGTTGTCGTCGAAGTTCTTATGGTTGTCCGTGTAGGTCAGCGGGAACGTTGTGCGGAACGTGATGCGGTCGCTCACGAAGTAGTCCAGGGCGAGCTTCGTCGAGAAGCGGTCCAGGGTCTGCTTGATGATGGTACCGTTCTGGCGGTCGTAGCCGGCCGAGATACGGAAGTTGGCCTTCTCACCACCACCGGCGATGGTCAGGTAGTGATACTGGCTCCAACCCGTCTGCTGCACTTCCTTCACCCAGTCGGTGTTGTTGTTCCAGTTTTCAAACTCTGCCCACGAGCGGTTGTAGTTGATCTCGTTGATGTTCGTTGTGGCGGTAGCACTCTGCGAGGGGTTGTAGTACATCTCCTTCAGCATCATCGTGTAGTCGTCACCGTTCAGCAGGTTGTAGCCCTTCGGCTGCCAGTTGGCCTGCACACGCAGCGAGTAGTCGACGCGGGTGGCACCACGCGAACCACGCTTGGTGGTAATCGAAATCACACCGTTGGCACCGCGCGAACCCCAGATGGCTGTGGCGGCGGCGTCCTTCAGTACGTCGATCTTGTCGATATCAGAGGGGTTCACCGACAGCAGCGAGGCGTAAGTCTCCTCGTTGGCCGAGGTGAAGTCGAAGTTCTGGTCGGGGTTGTCGAAGATGTTGCCGTCGACAACGATCAGAGGTTCTGCCGATCCGTTGATCGACGTCACACCACGCAGACGCATCGAAGTACCGGAACCCAGGTTACCCGAGTTGGCCACGATGTCCAGACCGGCAATCTTACCCTGCAGGGCTTCGTCAGCCGAGGTGAACGACAGACCTTCCACCTCACTCATGTTAAAGGTCTGCTTGGCTGCCGAGACCTCGTTCTCAGGAATCACCAGGCCGCCCTGACGGAACTTGGCCTTGGCCTTCACGACGACTTCCTTCAGCGTGTTCTCCTCCTCGAGCATGATGTCGAAGACGGTTCTGTCGCCGATGGGAAGGGTCACCTTCTTATATCCCACATAGGAAATCTGCAGTTTGTTCTTCGTATTCTGGATTTCCATCGAGAAGTTACCGTTGATGTCGGTCTGCGAATAGGACACGTTACGGTTGTTGGCATCGACCTCAACAACGTTACACATCATCACCGGTCCCTCAACGTCGTTGACGGTACCCGAGATACGTGTGCCCTGTGCCATTGCTGCCGGACCCAGCAGGCAGCAAATCGCCAGTAACAAATATTTTATGTTGTTTGTTTTCATATCAGGCAAAGTATTTAGTATTGTTTATACAACCGGCTATCATAAGTTCGTCTGAAAGCAGCCAGTCGCTGCCGTGCACGGGCTCCCGTCCAGAGTGCATCGTAGCGGTCGGTGTCGGCATGGCGGTTCAGAGCCGTAGGCATCTGGTGAATGACGGCATACGACGACGTGTTGATTTCGGTAGCGGTAGTGGCATTCTGGTTGAAGACGTAGTCGCGCGTCAGCTGGTTCACCATACGGTCGCCGGCGTTGGCAGCGCTGATGGTGATGTTGTTGCCGCGGTTGTCCTTCACGACGAGTTGCTTGCTGCCACCGCTCACGCTCAGCTTCTCACGAATACCGAGACTGTCGGAGCAGGCTGTGCCATAGGTACCGCTCTCCACGACGTTGTCGGCAAACACCGAGTTGTCCTGGAAGTGGTAGCGCACGAACGAGTTGATTTCCTCAATCATGGCCAGTGCCTTGTCGCGGGCTGCCTGCACCTCGGCAGGAATCTCCACGTTGTCGGCGCGGGCCTGCATCAGTGCATCGATGTTGGCATCGTAGATGGCCCTCACGTCGTCCCATGTGGGCAGACCCTGTGCGTAGGCCTTCTTCATAGCGTCGTTGTCGGGCACGTACACGGTGTAGTTGTACGAGCTGAAGAACTTCACGTCCATGTCAAGACCGTAGTGGGCAGGCTCGTTCACGAAGATCATGTAGCTCGTCCAGCGCTTTTTCTTCGTAGCCTCATTGGTCTCGCTCATCCTGTCGCTGGCAAATGTCAGCAGGTCTTCCTCGAAGCCGCCGCACAGCTTGTTGAACTCAGAGAATTTCTCGTTCTCACTCAGCACGGTGAAAACCGACTTCTGCGGAGCCTGGATGATCTTGTCGATGGCATACGACGTACCGTTCTTCTGATTGTAGGTAGCCAGGATGTTCGACACGGGCAGGCCGTTGTCAATCTGTCCGCCACCCATCACGGTGCCGTTCTCAAACTTCAGACCGGCGCCGTTCTTGCTCTTGTAGTAGACGTTCTGTCCCATCTGCTCACCCTCTTTCATCACCACGGTGTGGTAGTTCAGGATGTCCTTCATGATGCTCTTGAACGTACCCGTTCCAGCCTGCAGCATACCCAGTGAGTCGGCACGCGTCTTGCCCACCTCACCAGTCAGCGGGTTATACTTCCACGACGAGCAGAATACGTACGGGCTTCTGTTGGGATTGTAGAAGAAGCGCAGCGCGCGGGGAGGCGACGTGGTCGAAGTGTGCTTCAGGCTGGTCGGATCCACATAGTAGGTGTCGCCGAATGCCTGGTCGGTAGGAATGAAGAAACCGTAGTTGGCACTCATAGCGAGCAGGTAGGCATAGAAGTGCAGGTTCAGGTTGAGCGGGGTGCCCATAGCCTGCGAACCGTCCTGGATGGCGATGTTCATGATATGCATGTTGTCGCGCAGCAGGGCGGGAGCCGATACGGCAATGTATTTGTTAGGTGCGAACACGGTGTTCAGCATGTAGGCCACACCGTTGTTGGCAATCTTCACGTCATAAGTGCCGTCGGCGTTCTTGTTCAGCACGTCGAGCGACAGACCCATCGGGTCGGAGGCATCGTCCATCACGTCACCGAACTTGCTGGGCACGGTGCCCACGAACGAAGCCTTCATCAGGTTGTCGAGGAAGGCCAGCACGATGTCGGAGGGGATAGAGTCGATGTTCTCATACAGGTTGGCCTCGGTGTTCTCCTTCTTTCCGTACTGGTCGAGCAGGAAGGCTCCGCTGCCGCCCGGCAGGAAGTACTGCTTCATGGCCTCGTCGGTAGGCACGAACATGGCGGCCAGGTCGCTCAGTGCGTTCGAACCTGTCATACCGTTGGTGTAGGCGTTCCAACCCGGATCGTAGGGAAGGGCTTCCTTCACCTCGGTGTGGTTCGGGTCAACCTTCACTTCGCCACCCTGCGAGCGCGAACTGAAGTAGCGCTTCTGGTAGATGGAGTCGATGAGCGGCAGACCGTTGGCCTGTGCGTAGTCGTTGTAGTTGCGCGTCGTGGCGGCATCGTAGAACGGTGCGCTGAAGCGGTCCAGCATGCGGCTGAAGTAGTTGCTCTCGCCACTGGTGCGCAGCATTTCGGCCAGGTTGCCCGGAGGCACGAGGACGTCCTTCAGCTGGTGGATGTAACCGTTCTTACAGGTCACGTCGGCATTGATAATCTTGTTGCGGAAAATGTAGGCCGAGCCTTCATCGTCGTTGTAGGGCTCACCGGTAATCACCTCGAAGTCGCTGTTCTCGCCACGGGTGGTAATGCTGTTGCCGGTCATCTGCTCCACGGTGAAGTGCACCATCATCGGGCGCGTGGCGTCCATGACCATGTCGATGCCCTTGTCGTAGAACTTCTCCCAGTAGACATTGTTCTTGGGCAGGTCGGCAGCACCATAGAAGTGGGTGATGGTGTCGATGACGTTAGCACCGGTGGTGTGCTTCATGGCGATACCCGGGGTAACACTCGTTGCATCGTACGACACGTTCGACAACATTTCCACGAGGATGGCGTTGTCGAGCATTGACGAGTAGAGCAACTGTTTCTTCATGGCCTCTGTCAGGTCTTCATACTTCCTGACGCCCCACGAGTTGTTCTGGTAGAAACGCTCGAAAGCTTCGTCGTTGGCCGGGAATACGGTCTTCGAACCAGTCTTCTGCAACGTTTCTGTGTAGCCCAGATCGTCGATGAGCCGCAAATAGTTGTTGAAAGTACCTGTCAGTACATCTTGGTTAGGATTCTTCAACTGGTCATAAACACTACTTCCCAGCCAACTCGGGTAATTACCCTCGTCGTCCAGGTCGTAACGGTCTTGACACGAAAAGAATCCACCACTGGCAACTGCCAAACATAAGCCAAATAAGGCTTTCTTGGACAGCTCAAAAAAGCGGTAATTCATACATTTAAAATTTTAGTTATTACATGATTTTTGATTATGATTACTTGTTAGGTTTCCTTTTTCGGCCGCAAATTTAATATATTTTTTTTAAAGAACTGCCTTTTTAACACATTAATTTTAAAATATCGTGCAATTTTTCCCTAATTAATATTATCTGACGACTTTTCGTCCGTCTATGATGTAAATTCCTTTGGGGAGCGTTGAGGCGAGCGGTTTTCCCTCCCGCAATGTGGGAGCGACTTTCCTTCCCTGCAGGTCGTATATCCCTTGCCGTCCCGCTGCAGGGGCCTCAGTAGGGTTTGCGATGCCGGTGTCTGTTTTCTGCAGCAGTCGCAGGTGGTCAATATATAATAAGGTGTTGTTGGCGGCGCCCACGCTGGCCGAGGCCTGATAGCCCAGCGAGAAGGTCACGCTCTGGGCCTCGTCGAGCGTGAAGTCGTAGCACAGGGTCTCCCAGCTGTTGGGTTCCGAGGGGTAGCGATAGTCGGTCGTCGTGCCTATCTTCACGCCGGTCAGCGACGTGTTGGTGCAGCCCGAGCCGCTCACCTTCCGACCGTCGTTCTTCTGCTGGTTGGGGCATTCGTATTTCATGTTCAGCAGCAGGCGGTACTGGCCCTGGGGCAGCGTCACGGCCTGCGTGATGGCGTTCTGGCCCGAGGCCCACGAGTTCAGCACGGTCAGCGTGCGCTCGCCCTTGCCGTCGTCGGCCAGCAGACCGGCGGTCTGCGCGGCATAGTTGCCCACGTTCGAGGGGCTCACGCAGAACAGGTCCATCGAGTAGGGCATGGAGTACATGCGGGCATAGTTGGAACCGCCCGACAGGCGGTTGCCGGCCGTCCAGCCCTGCACGGGCAGCACGTTGGGGAATTTGGCGTTCTGGGCTGCCACGGTGTTCACGTAGCAGTCGGCATAGGTCACGCCCGATGCCGTCACGTTCTGGCCGCGGTCGCCGTAGGTATGGTCTTCCTCGAAGTTGGGGTTGGCCAGCAGCGAGGTGACATCGTCGTAGCCCTGTGTGAGGTCGTCGGCGCCGCGGCCTTCAGGAAAAGGGGTGTTCATCTCTATTTCCAGTTCGCCGCCTACGATGCGGGCGGTAAACGTGCCTGCCGTCTTCACGGTCTTCTTCACGATGCCCTGCTCCGTGACGGCACTTATCTCAAACTCGCACTCGCAGTCCACGATGCTTCGGAAGTGGGCCGAAAGCGGGTCGTCGCTGTCCTGCACAGCCTCCAGGCCGGCATTGTCGAAATAGAACTTCACCACGTCCACGTGGCTGTGGTTGGGTTCCACGGCGAAGGTGTAGGAGGCATCCCATGCATCGCTCACCGACAGCACGGGGTAGCCGTAGGCAGTGTGGATGGGGTCCAACTGGCACTTCTCGCCGCTGCAGAAGTTCGAGAGCAGCAGGTAGCCGGTGCCGTCGGGGTCGAAGGCCATCGCGCCGTTCCAGCCCGTGGGCACCTTGTCTTTCAGGTCGATGAACTGCGAGGCGAGCGCCTTCGTTCCGTCGGCGGTGATGTTACTGTAGTACACCATCGCGCGGCGGTCCACCACGTCGCCCTGCCCCACCGTGCGGCTTTTGTCGCCGTAGAGCGTGTAGAGTTTCGAGGTCATCACCGAGTTGTTGTTGGCGCGGTCGCCGAAGTACATCTGCTTCTCGCCCGTGCCCACGAAGCCCAGCTCGTTGTCCACGTTCAGCCAGGTCGTTGCCAGCTGGGCCGTGCCGTTGCCGCTCACGCCCTTGCTGCCGCCCTCGTGGTAGAGGGTGCGGCTGGTGCGGGTCAGCTCGTCCATCGAGATGGCCATCAGTCCGCCCCGCTCCTTGCTGACGGTGGCGGCGCTGTTGGCGCGTACGTAGTCCAGGTACATCACCGCGTTGCCGGGTGTCGAGAAGAGGGCGAAACGGTTGTTCAGCGTGCCGTCGTTGGTCTGCAGCTCGCCGTTCATGGCCCAGGCGTCGCCCTTCAGCTGGTAGATGCCGCTCACCACCGGCGTGGCGTTGGTCTTCTTGCCCTGCACCTCATACCAGCCCAGGAAGTTGCCGGTGTTGTTGGCGCGGAAGGGCACCACAATCTTGTTCTTGTCCACCGAGTTGGCGGCAATGTAGCCGGTGTAGCTCTGCAGGCCGGTGCTCCACGAGAAGGTGGTGAAGCGGTCCTTGGTGAAGGCGCGCACGATGTTCTGCGTGTCCAGCTTCTTCGCGGCCGAGTAGCGCTGGCGGAACGTCTCGAAGCCGGTGGCCTCGAGGTCGGCCGTAGAGAGCACCTCGTGCATCAGGTAGGTCATCATCACGCGGTGGGCCTCCACGCCCATGCGGCGTGCTCCCACGTCGGCGCGCAGCAGCCACGAGCCGTCGCTGGTGGTCTGTTGGCGGGCCTTGATGTATTTATAGGCGAGGTTCTCGAGCATCAGCGCGTCCGGGTCGCGCAGGAAGCAGGCATTGGTCGAGTAGCTCGTGATCTGGTCGTAGAGGAACAGGCTCCAGTCGTTGCCGTTGGGCATGGCGAGTTCGCCGTCGGTCAGCGCGAGCCAGTTGAGCACTTCCTGCTGCACCTCGCGGTTGTGGTGCATCAGGGCGTTGGTCTTCCACTTTTCCTCGCCACGCAGCTCCTGCTGGAACAGTTTCAGTGCCAGGGCAGCCTCGCCCAGTTCCTGCATCACCACGTTCTGGTAGGAGGTGTGGAAGTAGTTATGGTTTTGCAGCGTGTAGTCGTCGTAGAGGTTCTGGCCCTTGTAGAGCTGGGCCACGGTCTTCGTGTCGTAGTCGGGGTCTACGACGGTCTGGTCGTTCTTGTCGGCGCTGTGCGAGTAGCTGTTGATGGCAAACTCGCGCAGCCGCTGGAACCAGCGTGCAGCCAGGGCATCGTCGGGGAAGAGTCCCAGCGTGGCCGCCAGGATGTCGGCCTCCCAGCCGTTCTCCTCGGCCTTGGTGTCGCCGTTGTATCCCGTAGGGATGCTGCGACCCAGCTCGTAGTTGCACTCTGCTTTCAGCAGTCGGTAGATGTAGTTGCGTTGCGTCTCAGAAAGTTTGTCCCACTGGAAGAACGCCGAGTAGGCCACACTCATGGCCCAGAGGCTCGACTCCCATGCGTAGTCGCTGGTGGACGTTGAGCCCCAGTAGTTGTTGCCCGCGCACACCTTCAGCTTGTTGGCTTTGTGGGTGGAATAGGCGAAAATGAGCGATTTCATCGCCATGTCCTCCACGTCGTCCCACGTCACGCCCGTGGGCAGCGTCACCTTTCCCTTGCCGTATTTCACGAGGAAGGCGCACACCATCGACAGGTCGGCATTGGGCCTGACGCCGCGCTCGTCGTTGGCCATCGTGTTCTCGCCGCGGAAGCATCCGCATGCCTCGCCGACGCTGTTCGGCGCCGCGGCCTGCTGAAAGTCGTTCTTCATGTACTTGGCGAAGTCGGCCAGCATCTGCAGCAGGTCTTGCTGCATCACTTTCTCACCGACGAAGTCGGCCGTGATGGTGCCCTCGGTGGGGCTGTTCTGTGCGGTGGCCGCCAGTGTCAGGCAGCATGCAACCGCAAGGAAAAGGATTTTTTTCATCGCTATTGCTGTAGTTTGGGGGAAGGGGCCAGAGCGTCTGGCTTCCCTGATTCCCAGAGAAAAAAACGGCTCCCTGCGTCTGTTGCGCAGGGAGCCGCCGTTATTTAGTTGTGATTACTTCACCATGATCTTCATGGCCTTACCGTTGCGGACAACGATGTTCAGGCCACGCTGCAGCTTGTTGGTGCGTACGCCGTTGATGGTGTAGATGCCATCCACGGCCACCTTATCAGTTGCAATCTCGTTGATACCGGTTGCGAGCGGGCCGTCCCAGCCGCTGTTGTCACCCTTCTGAGTGAGCGTCAGCGTCCAGTTGTCCACCGAGAACCAAGTGCCTGTGAAGGCCTTGCCGGTGTACTGCTCGCCTACTGCCATACCAATCACGAGCTTGTGATCCTTCACCTCGATGGCGGGGATGTCAAGATGCATCCAGCCGAAGCCCTGGCCACCGTTGGCGTTCACGATGTTGCGCACGTCGAAGTAGTCGGGATCGGCATCGGTCATCGTAGCGAAGCGCTCGTTGGCCTCTTCCCAGATCTGACCCCACTTGTCGGTAGCGTTGTCGGTCACTTCCTCGCCGGTCTCATCAGAAACGTGAGTATAGGTCTGCACAGGAATCTCCACCCATGTGGTGTCAGCCTTGGCAGCACCGCCGTTGGCACCGAAGATGAAGGCACCCTCGCCGCTCGTACGCACGTCGGCACCGATGGTGTAGGTACCGTTGGGCAGACCGAGCACAACCTGCTCGCCGTAGAACTTCAGCTCGCCGGCGTTAGCATTCCAAGAGTCGAAGTAGCGCACGCTGGTGTCGCCGGTGTACCACTGGCCGCTCTTGATCGGGCCGTCGGTGCACTCGAATGTCCAGCCGTCCTGAGCCTGAGCCATCGGGTTCTGGATGAACTCGGTGTAGTCGGTAGCATCGGGATCGGTGTCATACTTATCCTGCTTGTTGCAGTTGTAGATGAGCTCCTTCAGTTCAGCGATGTAGGCGTCCACAGTCTCCTTGTCCTTCATCTCGCTGCAGAGCAGGTTCACGTGGGCAGCCATGCGGTCGCCGAGCACCTGCTTCACCTTCTCAGAAGCGGTGTTGGCCTTCATTTCAGCAGCCTCCTGGAACACGGGGATGTAGTCGTTGACGTAAACCTTGGCAATGTTCAGAACGCTGTCGACACCCTCGTAGGTAGCCTCGGCACCGTTCACGTAAGCCATCACATAGTCAAGAGCGTACTTGGCAATCGGGGCAGCCTCGCCGTAGGTGCCGTCAGCCAGACCAGCCTCAACGGTCGGGATGGTCTTGCCTTCCTGCATGATCTCGGCATACTTGCCCTCAGAAGCCTCCACAACCTCGAGCACCTTGCTCAGCTCGTCGAGGTTCTTCGAAGCCTCGTAGGCAGCCATCATCTCCTCAGCCTTTGCCTTGTCGGCGGCGAAGTGCATGTTGCTGATCTGGTTCTTCACATCGGCCTCGCGGGCAGCGATAGCCTCGGCAATCTGCTCCTCGGTGGCAGGACCGCAGTAGAGCAGCTTGAAGTTGGTCACCAGATACCAGCCGGCAGAAGCCTCGCCCGTACCAGTGCCCAGGGCACCGATGGTCAGCTTGCCGTCGGGAACGATCACGGCGTCGGTCGTCGTCAGGGTCTCCCACTCGCCGATACCGCCGTCAACCCATGTGTCGTGGGTCAGGGCTGCCGAGTTCACGGTGCCCAGGGTACCCTTGGCATAGGTGTGCTGGTCGGTGCAGTAGCCAGCCTGGGTGATCATGTCGGCCTCCACCTTGTAGAAGCCTGCGGGCAGACCGGTCAGGTCCTGAGCGATGCCCAGCGTGCCGGTGAAGCCGCTTGCCCAAGCATTCCAGCAGGTGCGGCCCTGCTGCCAGTTCAGACGCTGGTCGCCACCGGTCTCGGTGCCGTTCTTGTACCAGCCTTCGCTCGTACCGTCGAAGGGAGCGCTACCTACGCTGTAGGGGTGCTCCTCGTTGAACTCGTTCGGGAACTCATAGCCGTAGTCACCCCACTTCGGCTCGCCGCTCTTGGCTACGAACCACGGGTTGGCAATGCGGTGAGAGAAGTTGGCGGGATTCTCCATCGAACCCACCTGGCTCTCATAGTAAGCGTTCATGGCGTCCTTCAGCTCCTGCAGACCAGCCTCGATCTCGGCCGAACCACCCTCGTTGAGCACTTTCATAGCCTTCTCGATGGCAGCCTCGAAGGCAGCCTTGCCAGGATAGTCGGTCTCGTAGGCCAGCTCCTCGCACTGAGCAATCAGCTCGTCCAGAGCGGTCACGTCTTCCTTGGCCTTCTCATACTTGGCAATCGTGTCCTTGATTTCCTGCAGCAGGGCACGGACCACTTCCACGTCATCGCTGTAGGTTCTGTCGTCCAGGTCGTAGTAGACCTTGTCGATCTCAGCGGCCAGACCGGGATAGTCGGCAAATTCAGCCTCCAGGTCGCGCAGCTGCTGCAGATAGAAGAAGCAGTCCTCGAGCAGGATCTCAATCTCGTCGGCATCGTCAATCTTAGTCAGCTTGATACCGTCGATGCAGAGGAAGGGGTTGCCACCCGATCCGCCTTCCGACTTGAAACCGAACTCCAGAGTGAAGTCGGTGGTCGGGGTGAACTCAATCTCGTGCTTTGTCCACTCGGTGCTGGTGAAGGCAGTCTCGTCCTTCCACTCGTCGCGGCGGCAGGTCACGCGAGAAAGGTTCTCACCACGAGTTCCATCGGGGTTGATATTGATGGTCCAGTACTCCAATAGATACTTGGCGCAAGGCAGGCTCACGGTCTGCTTGTAGATGGCCTGGCCACCCCAACCAGCACGCAGGTAGATGAAGCCCTTGTTGTCGTCGCCCGGCTGAGAAGGAACTTTCTCAGGAACAGCGAGGAACGTCGTGCCATCGTCGGCAATAGGCACAGCATGCTCACCCAGGTCGTAAGGCACACAGCCAAAATAAGTCCACTCCATACCGTCGCCGCTGTAGGGCTCGTGAAGGGGCTTGTTGGTCACCATCTCCCAGCCTTTCAGCTGGCCGATGAAACCATTCCATGCGGGCTCATACCCGTCAGCACGCTTACCAGTACCGCGAGCATAGACGGAACCGTCCTCGGCCGTCAGCACCACACTACGATGGTGAGCATACTCTTTGACGATGGGCTGCTTCGTGGAGCCATCGGCCTGCCACGTAAAGTCCTCGTCGAAACCAGCGTTGATGACGTACTTGGTGACGTCAGCGCCAATCTCATCCTGCGCCATCATCGGCATGCCGATCATAGCAGCAAGAGCGAAAAGTAGAAACTTTTTCATACGTTGATTTTTTTGATTAGTTAGTAAATAAAAATAGTTGTAACAGAATTTTCAGGCTGCAAAGATAACACAATTTCGCGAAACTTCCAAACGTTTTCCCGATTTTTTATATAAATAAGGTGAAGACGGGGACACGGTCAAGCGAGGGCACAAAATGTTAACTGACCATGAAAACATTTGACAGCCACACCTGCCCAAAAACCGCCACACCGCGCCACAAGCCCGCCGAGAGGCCAAAAAATCGCCCGTTTTTGCCGATTTTCGCAAACGGCTGGCACTCAACGCGTTAACACTTAACACCCACTTAACAACTACTTAACACCCTCACAAAAGCATAGGTTTTATCCTTCAAAACCATAGGTTTCATCGATACAAAGCATAGAGATAGAGCCACTAAACCATTGTTCTGGAGGAATAAAACCATAGGTTTACAGCATCCAAACCGCGGAGACGGCCAATCAAAAGCACCGTTTCCCCCACTCCATCCCGATGAAACCGACCAAAATCGCCGTTTTTCTTGTCTGGAAGGAGGGGCCATATAGAGTAAAATCACCCCTCTTTTTGTCCGTATTTTTCATCGTAAAAAGCGGTGTTACACCCCCCACGGAACTCCCCGACGGGGGCAACAGAAAGCAGGCCGGCAAGGACTATTCGCCCTCTGGCATTGCACACCCTCCATTATTTAGAGGCCCCCAAAGGGGGCGCACTATGGTAACCGCAGGTCATGACCTGCGGTGAGTGCAACTATGCATGTGACGACTTCGAAGATGTCGCACAACATCACCGGGAAAGAACCACTCACCTACCACTGCGTCCCGCAAATGTTAAAAAATAAAGAAAAACGCAAACTTTTGTAGGTGTTACGGGGAAAAAGTAGTATATTTGCAGGCTGATTGAACGCAGCAAGTACATAAATGTGTATCGTGCGCGTAAAAGAAAGCCTGGCCCACGGGGCCACCTGATGCAAACCTCCTTACCGAGAACCGAAAGAGAAAATTACTTTTTAATTCATTTTATTGTCTAACAAACTAAAAACAAAACGCTTATGAAACAAAGTTTCCGTTATGTGATGTTGCTGATCGCAACATTCATTGGTACGAGTGCTTTTGCTGCCGACTGGAACATTCCCGAGCCGAAGGCTAGCGCATTTGTACCTGGTGACACCTTTGCCATCCGTAACGTGGGTGTACAGTGCTACATCTTCCGTGGTGAGGCATGGGGAACTCAGGCTGCCGTCAACAAGAAGGGTCTGGAGGCTTTCGCTGCTGGCGAGTACTTCCTGATTGCTCCTACCATTGACGAGGCTAACGCCGAGACCTGGGGCTCCTACTACATCCTGTTCGACAACCACGGCACGTGGGGCAGCCACCGTATCTGGCGTCAGCCGGGCGACGGCAACCTTGGCCCGTACAAAGGTTGCTTCGTCGACAATGCAGGTACTGGTCCTGCCAGCCACCTCTGGGACATCCAGCCCGTGGGTGACAACAAGTACACCATCGGTGTTCCCCCGACCGTTACCGAGGAGAATGGCGCCGCTGCCGACGTAGCCTATGTAGAAGGCGAGTTCTGGGGCGTGCAGCTCGACCACGGTTCCAGCTGGGCTGAGAGCAATGCCGATGGCGTGACCTATGGTATCTACTACGACGTAGTGTATGCCGACAACCCCGCCAACTGCCAGTGGGAGTTCATCAACAAGAAGGACATCGACGTCTACAATGCCAAGGTGCAACTGGCCAAGATGTGCGACGATGCCGCTGAGGTTGACATCAACACCGACACCTATGCAGCTCTCATCAACAACCCCAACGCTACGCTTGAGGAGCTGAAGGCTGCTGTTGCCGAACTTGAGGCTAAGCTGAAGGAAGCCGACTCTTGGAACTATCCTCAGGACATCACCGAGGGTATCATCAAGACCCCGAACCCCTATCAGAACCATGCTGACGGCTGGATCGTGCGCGACGCTCAGGGCAAGCAGATGACCGCTGCCGACATCGGTTCGTCTTCGAAGGAGGGCGACTGGTGGATCGGCGAGTTCTGGAATAAGGGTGGCTACTCGCTCAACCAGACCATCACCGTGCCCGCAGGTGTGTACACCCTGCGCTGCTACGCTATGACGCGTGACAACATGAACGCTGTGCTGAAGGTTGGCGAAAACCAGACCTACATCGCACGCATCCCGAGCAGCACGGCCAACGTGCGTTCGGCTGCCGCCGCTCTGTTTGCTAAGGGCGAGTGCGCTAACGACATCTCTTGGGTTCAGCTGGAGGACGGCGACCTGGAAATCAGCCTGATCGCTGACAACAGCACGGGCGACCACTGGATGCCTTGGCGTAACTTCGAGCTGCTCGACCGCGGTGCCAACATGCGCTCTTACCAGAAGGCCGCTGCCGCTCTGGCAGAGGGTTGGCAGGACGAGTTCATGATGGAAGACGAGGAGACGGGCGAAATGGTTCCCCGCAGCACCTTCACCCAGAGCTACTTCGACGCTATCGGTGAGGCCGTGGAGAGCATCCCCACCTCTACCGACACCCAGAGCGCTCTCGCTATTTATAAGAAGGTGCAGCAGTCGCTGAACGACCTGCGCGAGAACGTGCAGCTCTACCGCTGGCTCTGGCTCCACGCTTGGAACGAGACCACGAAGGAAGACGCTTGGCGGCCTCCCTATGGCGGCCGCGATCCTTATGCTACCGTCTACGACGAGGCCGCTGAAATCTTCGAGTTCGAGACCTTCGACAAGACCAACGAGTACCTGCGCGACCTGAAGGAGCGCTTCATCCAGGCTCAGAAGGAAGTGATCTGGCAGATTGGTGAGGAAGCCAAGCCCGGCGACCCCGTCACTGTCTACATCGTGAACCCCGCATTCAAGAACGACGAAGGCACTGCTTCCAGCTTCGAGGGTTGGACAGTGAACAGCTCGAGCACGTTCCAGAACAATGCTGGCTCTATCCCCGTGATCGAGCAGTGGAACGGCAGCGGCGACACCGGTACCATCGATGTCTCGCAGGAGGTTTCTATCCGCAAGGTGGGTGCTTACCGTCTGAAGACAAAGGGCTGGTATCGCTCTACCACCAACGGTGCTACCCACGAGACCGAGGGCTACAACACCGTGAACACGTTCCTCTTCGGTGCTTCGTCGGAATACAAGTTCCACGACATCTACGAGCATCCCTACACTCCGGAGGAGAAGCAGCAGTACTTCCCGAAGGGCAACAGCTACAATCCTGAGGATGGTTCGAACCAGGTGAAGAACAACCTCGGCAAGGAAGACGAAGAGTCCGACGCGGATTTCATCCAGCGTATGGCCGATGCCGGCATCAGCACGCTTCTGCCTAACAACTGCACCGGTGCCAACGAACTGTTCAACAACGATGCCGTCGACTGGTACGACATGACCTGCGACTTCCTCGGACTGGGTGCCGACTATCCCGTACAGATTGGTGTGCGCGGCCGCAACATTCCTGGCTGGGCATGGCTCATCTGGGATGACTTCGAACTGATCTACATCGGTAGCGAGCTGAAGGACATGAAGCCCATCGCTCAGCAGGCTGCCGACGCTGCCAAGGAGGAATTCCCCTCGTTCGACGAGATCGAGGCCAACAAGGCTAAGTGGGATGCTCTGGAGGCTTGCGTGAACGTGCTGTCTGATCCTCAGAGCGTTGACGAGCTCGTTGAGGCTTACAAGAAGCTCGACGGCGCACGCAACGACCTGCGCTCCAGCATCAACGCTTACGCTAAGCTGCGCAAGGAGAACGACAAGCTGAACGACGAGATCGTGAAGTACAGCGAGACGGCTTCTGCCGAGGCTCTCGACGCTGCCGACGCTCTCTACACTGAGGTTGAGACGATGCTGGCCGACGGTACCATCGCCGACGAGGACATCGACGCTCAGATCGAGAAGATCATCGCCGCTAAGCGCGCTCTGCACATGCCCGCCAACTGGAAGGATGCTACCGACGATAATCCCGTTGACATGACCTCTATGATTGAGAATCCGAAGTACTTCGACGACGCAGCCACAATGACTGCTTGGGAGTATGAGGGCATCAACAACGTTGAGGCCGAGAACGGTGAGATTGGCTTCGCCGAAGGTTGGGGTAGCTCAGCCGAAAGCGCTACATTCGACATCCACCAGACCATCACCGACCTGCCCGCAGGTACTTACAAGGTCATGGTTAGCGGTCTGTACCGCCAGGGTGGTGTTGACGCCGAGAAGAAGATGTCTCAGTACGAGTATGCTGAGAAGCTCGGTAAGCTCGACATGCTGGACGAAAACGCTAAGAAGGACGTTCAGGAGTACAGTGGCGCCGGCCAGTTCTACGGCAATGGCGTCTACAAGCCGCTGCACCGCTGGAACTACATCGTCACCGACGAGTGGAACGACGAGGTTTCTGGCCAGTTCATTGAGACTGGTAGCTGGACTGAGGGTGCTTGGATTGAGTACGTCGACAGCGTGACGGAAGGCTCTTCTGACTTCGCAACGAGCTACTACCTGCCCGACAACCGTCTGGCTCTCTATCAGCTCGTACAGCTGGGCTACTACGATAACGCACTCTACTGCGACGTTGCTGAGGATGGCAAGCTGACCATCGGTGCTTGCAACCAGAACGCTACCGGCCTCGACTGGACTCCGTTCTCCAACTGGCGCCTCTTCTACCTCGGTACCGAGAGCGCTCATAAGGGCACTGGCATCGACGTGACCAAGAAGACTGGCATCAACCGCATCGACGCCATCTACAGCATCGACGGCCGCCGTCTGAACGCTCTGCAGAAGGGTATGAACATTGTCGTGGTCAACGGCAAGGCTCGCAAGATCATGGTGAAGTAAAAAAAAGAGGTCATTCCTCATTACTTCGCAACATAGCAAGCAGGCTCCCACAACGGGGGCCTGCTTTTTTCGTTTCTTAAAAAATCTTAACCCGAGCACCACTTTAACACTCACTTTGCGAAATTGAAATGCCATTTCGCAAAAACATATTAACTTTGCAGCCGAAATCAACAATTCTATTTCTTTCATAAAGTATTAAGTTTTAAAAAAAAGAGAACCATGAAAACACAAGTGAACCACGAAGAGGTTTACCAGGCCATGACAAAGGAGGTGGAGGAACTCATCAGCCTTCCTCCACACTCCGGCCGCCGGTGGGCCTACGGAAAGGCTGACCTGATTGAAATGATCTACATCGTCTATCTCACCAACACGCTGACGCGCGACGACGGCAGTCCCGCCACCTTCCGCTGGATGGTGGAGCGCATCTATGGCAACCTGGACCTGCCCATCCCCGCCAACCCGGTAGGCAAGGCCCAAGGAAGAATGTAGCAAATAATAGTGGGCAGACCAGTCCCATCGTTGACCTACAAAATGTCCTAGAAGAAAAAACAAAGCAACTCACTGAAAGGCAGAAGAATATATTCAATCGGCTGATAGAGACTGGACAAATGAGTGTCCTAGAAAATGTCCTAGAAAATGTCCTAGAAACATCAGCTTCGCTTGCAAAGTATTTCAAAGTTGACGCAAGGACTATCCGTCGCGACCTAAGCGTTCTGCAAACCAAAGGCTTTATCCGTCACGATGGGCCAGACAAGGGTGGACGATGGGTTGTTATAAAAGGATAATTGTGTGTTTCTTCAGAAAGCTTACTCGTATTACTGATATTACTGAATAATATGCCGAAAAATGGTTTGCGAACAAAAATAATGGGATTTGCGAACAAAATGAGTGAATCAATTATTGCAGAAAGATTATATTGGTGTTCGCGAAATGCAATTTTGTTCGCAAATTGTTCGCAAAGCAAAGAAAAAGGAGCTACATTTTTGATGTAACTCCTTGATTTTCAGTGTGGACCAGCCAGGGCTTGAACCTGGGACCTCCAGATTATGAGTCTGTTGCTCTAACCAACTGAGCTACAAGTCCGA
>OCVV011354567.1_pt1 | contig 36178 bp, 34 predicted proteins | sample 1539721 | NCBI WGS metagenome assembly OCVV01 (sample SAMN02144230, study PRJEB22623) | gut metagenome | biome: sheep rumen | host: Ovis aries | place: New Zealand | reverse complement strand
AGGGGACGGTTCTCTGTCTCCGATTTTAATCGGGTCAAGAGACAGAAGAGACAATGGGCGTTTCTCTGTCTCCTAATTTGATAAACACAGTATAAAAAGCTCTTTCTCATTTCCTCTGGATCCAGATGGAAAAGAAAGAGCTTTTCTTCGTTTAAACGACCTTTTTATTAAGCCTGAGGAGACAAAGAACCGTCCCCTGTCTCCTCTGTCTCCTTCAACAGTCTGTCCAGGGCGGCCTCGGCCTGTGCGGGATTTTCAAAAAGGATGGTGTGCATGCCTGCAGCCCTGGCTCCCTCCAGGTTGGTCTCCAGGTCATCAATGAAGACACAGCGGGCGGGGTCCAGCTGATACTTGTCAATCAGAAGCTGGTAGAAGGCGGGGTCCGGCTTAACCATGTGGACGTCGCAGGAGAACAGTCCTCCATCCATCTCGGGGAGGAAATAGAGTGCGTCCGGGCACTCCCGCATGATCTTGTGGGAATAATTGGACAGGTAGAGGATCCTCCTGCCGCTCTCCTTGACTCGCCTCAGCCAGGGCAGACTGGATTCCCGGCGCTCCACGATGCCGTTCAGGTCTGCAAACATGTGCCGGATCTCCGCCTCCATCTCCGGATCATTTCTGATAAAGCGCTCCAGGATTTCTTCAACAGGCAGATTGTTCAGATCCATCTGCACCCAATCCGGGGACCGCATGGAGGCATACATCACCCGGTTCGCCTTCTCTCCCGTAAAGCCCTTTTTCTCCAGAAAACGGAAGCGCCCCAGTTCCACCAGAACGCCGCCTATGTCAAACACAACTGTATCTATCGTTTTCTTATCCATTTTTTAGTTTTCTCCTTGCGTTCCGGACCGGGACATTCAGAACCATCCCTCCTGACGCATTTTCTGTCGATATCTTCGCGCACTTGGCTCATGATGGTATCATAATTTTCAAAGTCATAGGTAAGGCCGGGGAAGGCTTTGAAGATGCGGCGGGGGCCGAAAAATCTCCCCTTGCTCAGGGAGGCACGCAGCTGCTGTATGCGCTGTTCGATCTCTTCGTGTCTGCGGGCCGACTCTGCCTCTTTTTCTGCTTTAAAGCGGGCAATCTCTTTTTCGGTCTCTGCCTTCTTTTCCTCTACTGCATCACGAATTTCCGCCCTGGCGAGCGCAGCCTGTACGCGGCCCTCGTCGATGTGCTGCATGGATTCCAGGGTCCGGGTGCCGATCCTTTCGCTGAGATCATCGCTGACAATGCGCATTCCGGCGCGCAGCCGGTCCAGCTCGGCCAGCTTTTTGTTCAGGCCCATGACGATCATAATCGTGACAACAGAGTCGGCGACATAGGCCGTATAGAGGAATGCAATCACCAACCATCCCCATTTCTCGGGGAAAAGGCCTGCGGAGAAGCGGTCGACGACGGGGTGGAGGATCCGAATCACCAACAGGGCGCCGAGCCCCCAGTAAATACTGAACTCCAGACAAATATATCCGCCAAGATTAAAAGGCTTGCCGCGATAGTCCCACCATCTGGCATGAAAGACGTGGTAAAGTGCCCAGCCGCCGATAAACTCCACGGCTGACGCCAGGACCATTCCACAGACAAAGATCACCCCCGCATTGGCGCTTGCGACTCCACTGACAGTGGTGCCGCTGACCAGGTCGATCACGCCAAAAACGAACAGCATTCCGAAGCCGTAAACCGGACAGACCGGTCCCGACAGAAAGCCCCGGTTGACGACTTTGCCCTGCGTGACTGCATGGTAAGCCACTTCGACTACCCAGCCGAGGAAGGAATACATCACAAAATACCAGCCGATCTGGTACAGGGTCATTCCCGCTATCATAATTCCCGGCCCCATTCGAACTCCTTTTCCTTTTTATATTCGCTTGCGATGATTGAGGTATTCTTCGTCATTAGTATACAATATATGTCCGTTTCCTGCATTATACCTTCTGTATCATACCTTGCGCGCAAATGCTGTATCCGGCACGCCTTTATGAATCAGAGAGTATATATCAAATAAAAAATCGCAATTTCCTATGCGTTAAAAAACGGCCGGATGATTTCGGCCGCAAGAGTTTGATCTGATCATACTGTATTGCATCATTCTATCCGGTACTGCACCCCTGTTGGGGTGTGTACTTCGTTCTTCCAATTATACCGTATACCGGCTGTTCTTTACATGCAGGTATAGCCGCCGTCCACGGGAAGGTTGACGCCGTTGACATAGCTGGACGCGGGAGAAGCAAGGAAAATTGCTGCAGTATCCAGCTCTCCCTCATGTCCATAGCGCTCCTCGGGAATCATGGTCCTTGCATTCTGCTGGAAGAAATCAGAATCGAGAGTTTCTTTTGTGAGAGGCGTATAGAAATAGCCGGGGCAGATCGCATTGACGGTGATACCGTATTTTCCCCACTCTGCCGCGAGCGCGCGGGTCAGGTTGACAACGCCGCCCTTGGCTGCGTGATAAGGTGCAGAGCCGGCCACTTTGTTGCCGACAAGACCGTACATAGAAGCGATATTGATGATCCTGCCGTATTTGGCGGGGATCATGGCCTTCTTGGCAACGGCACGCGCTACCTTGAAGGTGCCGAACAGGTCGACATTCATCTCACCGGAGAACTGGTCGTCTGTGATGTCCTCTGCGGGAGCAACTGCGCCGGTGCCGGCGTTGTTGACCAGGACATCGATCCTGCCATATTTTTCCAGGACCTTGTCGACCACTTCCTCGACCATCTGTGTATCGGTAATATCACAGCGGACCGGGAATGTCTCCACGCCGAACTCCTCGTGAATCTCGGCGGCAACCTCCTCGATTTTCTGCTGTCTGCGGGCAATAGGCACAATGATCGCACCCTGATTTGCCAGTGCCTTTGCCATCTGTACACCAAGTCCGCCGGAACATCCGGTGACAATAGCAACTCTTCCCTTAAGATCAAAATACTGTTTCATAATTACCTCCTTAAGCATTATGTAAAACATCCCTTTAAATAATCCCGATTCTCCGCAGCCCTTGGAATTTCCCCGAAAGCCATAGACCAGCATGACATTTTATATCAATTTATCTATAAATCGGTATTATTTATCTCCATTGTTTCTATGTATTTGATTATATACGAGGAAAAACGCAAAATCAACCATAGATATTATCTTAACAATAAGTATAGAATTCATAGATTTATCTATAGATTATAGCAATAAGTCTAATGAGTTGCGGGGGACGGTTCTAAACGACTCATTGCGTACAATGAGTCATTCAGAACCGTCCCCCGCAACTCACGTTTCCCCGAAACTCCTGAAACCGGGACAGTCAGAACCGTCCCTCGTGTCCCAATTCCATCCCGGAATCATCCTGTAATCTACGGACACAAAGAAGATGCTTTCATATGCAGGCAGTGGTATAATGACATCTGACAATAACTGTGCACCTGACAAACAGCATTCAACTCTGATGAGGACTCCATGAAAGAAATTGTAGAATTGTACCTTGCTTTTCTGCGGATCGGGGCCGTCAACTTCGGCGGCGGATATGCCATGCTCCCCCTGCTGGAGCGCGACCTGGTTCAGGACCGTGGCTGGACCACCACCCAGGATCTGACTGATTATTTTGCCATCGGGCAGTGCACTCCCGGCCTGATTGCACTTAATGTCGCGACCTTTATCGGGAGCCGCAGGAAAGGCGTAGCTGGTGCCATCGCCGCCACACTGGGTTTTGTCACCATGCCCATCATCATTATCCTGATCATCGCCACCTTCCTGCAGGGCTTTGCAGATCTGCCCATCGTGCAGAACGCTTTTGCAGGCATCCGCGTCTGTGTCTGCGTGCTGATCGTCCAGGCAGTCCTGCGCCTGTGGAAAAAGTCTGTCGTGGACAAGGTCAGCCTCTGCCTCTACATCGGCGTCTTTCTGATGACGGCTCTGTCCGGTGTCCTGCCGGTCGCTGTTCCCGCCGCTATTCTGGTCATCACTTCCGGGATCCTGGGCGTGATCATCGGTGGTTTCCGCGATCAGGGAAAGGAGGCTGACAAGAAAAAATGATCTATTTACAGCTCTTTTTTGAATTTTTCAAGACCGGCCTTTTTTCCATCGGCGGCGGACTTGCCACGCTCCCTTTCCTCTATGAGATGTCGGATAAGACCCACTGGTTCTCCCATGCGGACATAGCGGACATGATTGCCATCTCCGAATCCACGCCCGGCGCGATCGGCATCAATATGTCGACTTTTGCAGGGTTCAAGACAACAGGCTATCCCGGCGGTGTCCTTGCCACTCTTGCGCTTGCGACGCCCTCCCTGATCATTATCCTGATCATTTCCGGTTTCCTGCAGAAGTTCCAAGCCAGCAAACACGTCCAGAACGCTCTCTACGGGCTGCGTCCCGCCTCCATCGCCATGATCACAGCCGCAGGCCTGAATGTCGCCAAGGTCGCTCTGGTCAATATCGATGCCTACCTGGCAAGCCGCAGGATCACCGATCTGTTTTTGTGGAAGGCGATTCTCCTGGGTGTCATCATCTTTGTCGGGCAAAAACTCTTCCCCAAGATCCACCCCATTGCCTTCATTGCCTTTTCGGCTGTCGTCGGCATTCTGTTCCACTTTGCCGGTGTGTAAAAGCTCCTGCGGGCAGCAGTATTGCGGTGCCGTTAGATAGAAAAAACATCCCGCTCCAGCAGGGCTCCATGTCGGAGTTTCCTGGCGGAACGGGATTCTTTTTTTCAAACGTCTTTATTTACAGACATCTTTTTTACAGATATCTTTTTTGCAGACTGCCTTATTTGCAGACATCTGCCTGGGCAGACGGCCTTATTTACAGACGTCCACCCAGCCCATGGCACCGGACAGGTCCTCCAGTTCCTTAACCGTCAGCTTCACGGCGCTGTGGTCATTGCCGGCTGCGGGGTAGACAATCTCATATTTGCGCAGGCTCTCATCCATGTAAACGGGAAGACCTGCCTTGATGCCAAAAGGGCAGACGCCGCCGGGGGCGTGCCCGACAAGCTCCTCCACCCGGTCGCCCGGGATCATCCTGGCCTTCTGGTGGAAGGTGTCCTTATATTTCCGGTTGTCCACGCGGGCGGTACCCTCTGCAATGATCAGCATCGGCCCCTCCTTTGTCAAAAGCGAAAGGGTCTTGGCGATCTCTCCGGGCGTCACGCCAATGGCCTGCGCCGCCAGTTCTACCGTCGCACTGGATGCTTCCGGCACGATCACCCTGTCTTCCATTCCTTTTTCCCGCAGATAACTTACAGCCTTCTCAAAAGACATTTATTTCCTCCTGTAGATTGTCCGGATTTACATTTCGAATAGAGCATAGCACTCCTATGTGCCGAAAACAAGGCTGAAGGCAGGCTCCTGCAGCACACGCTCCTGCAGCACATTGCAGCACACATAATCTGTAGTGCATCCTTACGCACTTGAACCCCACTTGAAACCCTCTCGAACCCCTCTCGAACCCCTCTCGAAAGAGCGTGAGCCGTAACCTATGTGATTGACAAGCCTTTCTGCGGAATATATGATAATCTGACCCGGAAGGCATCACTGTCCGCCCTCCCTCAGGATCGGGACAGCAGTTACATCGCTCTCCGTCTCCGCTTATTCCGCCTGCCGCCCTCCCTGGGGACAGGGACAGCAGCCTGCAAAAACACCTCTGTCAGGATCCGCAGCCGGATCCTGCAGTTTCTTTTTACAAAAAGCGATTTAATCATGGCCGAAAAACTTACGCAAAATACATCCTCATCCGATCATTCCGCAGAGGTCAATCCCATTACGGAAGGGGTCATCTGGAAACAGGTCCTCCTCTTCTTTTTCCCCCTGCTCATAAGCTCCTTTTTTCAGCAGCTCTACAACACGGTCGATGCTCTGATCGTGGGGCGGATCGCAGGAAAAGAAGCACTCTCCGCCGTCGGCGGCTCCGCGGGATCCGTGCTGGGTATCTTTATGATGTTTTATATAGGATTTTCCGGAGGCGCGGCCGTTCTGGCGGCGCAGTATTATGGTGCCGGAAAGCAGGCTTCCATGCGGCAGGCTGTCCGGACATCGCTCCTGATCACCGCTGTCCTCGGGTTTACGGGCGCCTTCATCTGCTTCGCCTTCGCAGGTCCTATTCTGACCGCCATGCAGACGCCCGGAGATGTCCTGCGTCCGTCCCTGTGGTACCTTCGGATCGTCGCTCTGGGACTGATTCCCAATGCGATCTACAACATGGGGGCATCCGCCCTGCGCGCGGTCGGAGACTCCCGCAGGCCTCTCATTATTCTGATCCTGACCTGCCTGGCAAACATCGCCCTGGACCTGCTCTTTGTCGCCGGATTTCAGACGGGAGCAGCCGGCGCCGCGGCAGCAACCACGATCTGCCAGCTTCTGAGCGCTGTTCTTGCCCTGCTCTTCCTCCGGAAAACCATCTTCGCAGGCTCTTCCCCGATACGGAACAGAGCGGAATCCGGGCACACACAGACCCAAAAAGAAATGGCAGGCCGCATCCTGCAGATGGGCCTGCCCCTGGGCTTTGCCGAGGTCATGTATACCTTCGCCAACGTCGTCCTGATGGCGGTGATCAACGGTTTCGGAACGGACACCGTGGCAGCCTATGCGGCCTACGGCAAGATCGATGCCATCTTCTGGATGGTCGTAGGGTCCTTCGGCGTCGCGGTCACAACCTTCGTCGGCCAGAACATGGGTGCCGGACGCTGGGACCGCGTCATGCAGAGCGTCCGGGACTGCGCCGTCATGATGTTCCTGATTCTGGGAGTCGTTATCGTGACCCTCTACGTCTTTGCCCGCCCCCTGCAGCAGCTTTTCTGCACAGACCCGGATGTGGTCCTGATCGGGGCGCGCATGATGCACTTTCTGATGCCCTTTTACATCCTCTATATCCCTGTCGAAATCATGTTTTCGGCACTGCGCGGAATGGGGGATTCGGTGATCCCCACCATCATCACCTTTTTCGGCGTTTGTGTCCTTCGTTCCGCATGGGGCATCTTTCTTGTCCCCTTCCATCACACAGTCAACATGGTTCTCCTTGGCTTCCCCGTCACCTGGGTGGTCACCGACCTTGCCTTTGCTGTTTATTTTCACAGGTATCTGAAAAAACACCGGAAGGCAATATGACCGCACCACTGCCTGCTGCATCAGATCACAGTCGTGACATGCAGATTCCAATATCTGAAGCCCGGATCCGAGGCGCCTTGTGTCAGCCTGGAGGCTTTTGCGCATGTCAAAAGTGCGGTGTGTCAGCCTGGAGCTTTTGCGCATGTCAAAAGCGCGCTGGTATCCGTGGACTGGTTCCAGTACCAGGTGCCGTTGGGATTTGTGGTCACAAAGACATTGTATCCATTGCACCCGTAGATAATATTCCAGGAGATCTTTGCCTTCCTTGTGCCGGAAGACGAGGTCTCCTTTTTTACCGTCAGCTTTGACGGAGAAGGAGTGATGTACTCCGGATTGGACCAGGCGCTGTATTTGCGCCCGGCCGCACTCATGGGCTCATGCAGATTTTCTTCATCTCTCCGCCGCAAAGGCCGCCCCGAGAATCAGGGCTGCTCCGGCAAGCCCGGCCGCACTCATGGGCTCATGCAGAAAAAGCATGGAAAAGAAAAGTGCAGATACCGGATCGATGTAACTGAAAAGTGCGATGGTCTGGGCCTTCAATCCGTCCGTGCTGCCAAAATACAGAGTGTAGGCGATTCCGGTGTGGACAAGACCCACGATCAGCAGCATGAGGAGAGAGAATCTGTCCAGCTGCACATGAGAAAACTGACCTGTCACAGCCAGATAAGGGGTAATGCACACACTGGCTGACGCCAGCTGCAGAATCGTTTTCAGATAGGGATCGACATTGCGGATGCACTTGTTCATGATGACGACTGCCGCATACAGGACAGCTGCTCCCAGGCCGTACAGGATCCCCAAAAGGGCATTGCCCTGAGGGAAGCCCTGACCTGCAGCACCGGATACAAGAAACATACCCAGAACCGCAAGAAGGGCGCAGATCAGCTTTTTCGCCGTCAGGCGCTCCCCGAAAAACAGGGGCGACAGCAGGATCACGATCGTGGGCTCCATATAATAGCAAAGCGTCGCTGTTGCCACAGTCGTATAATTATAGGCTTCAAATAAAAGGATCCAGTTGACGCCGATCAGCGCGCCTGAGAGGATCAGCAAAAGCATTGTGCCCGCAGGGGCCTTCCGCTGCAGCAGCTGCAGGTTTTTCCGACCGCCACGGCTGCCGGCCCCCTCACCGCACTCGCCGCCCTCACTGCCCTCACCGGATCCGGCTTTCTGTTTTTGCCGCCATGCTCCGCGGCATTTCAAATAAAGGCCCAGGAAAACAGCGCCGATGGCTCCCCTTGAAAAGGCCAGGAGTCCGGAGGGAAGCGGAATATATCGTCTGAAAATACCAATCGTCCCGAAGATCAGCATCGAAGAAGCGAGCATCAACAGTGATCCGGGACGATTGCCTTCTGTGTTCATTTTTATAATTGTTCCTTTCAAATATGCCGTCTGCAAAAGCAGCCCTGATGACAAGTCCATCAGGGCGCTTTCTACGGCGTAACCCCCGGGGGCGGGACAATCTGAGACCGGGGCCTCAGCGCTTGTCTTTGTCAATGCTCTCCAGCGAAATGATCGAGATAATGATAAAGACCAGAGCCAGAAGGAGCATTGCGATCCAGGTGATCCAGACATTCAGGGCGTCACTGGTATAGAGGTCGTTCTGGTTGTATTCAGCGGACCACATCAGGAAATCATGCACAGTGCCCTGCTCTTCCATATTCTTAATGATCTGCAGGAGCGGCTTTTGGCCCATGTACTCAATATTGCGGAATTTAAAAAGTGTGTTCCAGAGAGTGACCATGGGCTGAGAATTGTACTGTCCGATCGAACACAGGCTGATGACTCCCCACTTCGAGATCGTGAAGAAAGTAATACCCATGGCAGCGCTCGGCAGTTCAAAATAGGCGCCCGAGAAAACCAGCTGGAAGATCAGCAGAAAAGGCATCAGGGTCATGGCTGTCGTCGTAGTGTGGACAAGACAGGATATCATGAGCGCCATCATATCCGAGGTAAAAGTGATAATCAGAAGCGTGACCCCCAGGTCAATGGCACCATTGCCGAAGATGATCCCCTTTTCGGGAAAATGCACACCTGCGTACCTGCACACCACCAGCATGATTATTGTCTGCGCAATGCAGATCAGAAACTGTAAAATCATCTGCGCCGCCAGATAAGAGGACATGTGCAATCCGGAACGGTGCTCATGTTTGATCACATCCCTCTCCCGGCATACGATCTGGATGGAATTGAAAAAACCGATCCAGATACAGATACACACAAGGGCGAAAGTTCCTGTTGCTGTCCCCTCCTGGGTCACGAACAGATTCTGGCCGACGACAAAAACAACAACTGCCGAGATCACGGCTGCCATCGGGAGAACTTTCCAGTCATTCTGATAGACAAAGATCCGCATGAATTTGCCGAGGTAAAGTCCGATTTGTCCAAGCCGGCCTCTGTATCTGAGATTAGTCTTCATCAGAACTCACCTCCTCTCCGGTCTGAGCGGCAGAAGTACTGCCGATCCTGCTTCTGGCGTATTTCTCAATAAAGTCATCCGCAAGGCCTTCTCCGCCTTCTTCGCTGCGGTTGACACACTGTACGATATCCTCCATCGAATCACGTCCGAAGAATTCCTTTGCTTCGTCGGGGCTGCCGTAGAAGGCCAGACGTCCGACTCTTCCGGAATCCTTGGCCAGTACGATCACTTTGTCAAACAGATCAATGACGCGATCCGGCGTGTGGGTGATCACGAGAACGATCTTTCCGGTCTCTGCAATCTCCTTCAGTTTTTCGAACAGTTCTCTGGCGATAACGCCGTCCAGGCCGGAATCCGGTTCATCCAGAACGAACAGATCCGGATCCGAGACAAGTTCAATCGCAATGGAGATCCTCCGCAGCTGTCCTCCGGACATCTTGGAAACCAGGCCCGATGCTACTGGCGTAAGGCCCAGAAGATCCATGACCTCTTCCACTCTCTTTTTCCGCTCCTCCGCACTTACCTGCAGCGGCATGCGGAGCTTTGCGGCATCGCTGATCGTGCGGTAGACCGTATCGTGGGTGCGGACCAGGTTCGTCTGGGTGACAAAGCCGATACGGTATTTCATCTGACTGTATTGTTTATATATATTCGTGCCGTTCAGATAAATATCGGCGTCCGCTTTCTCGTAGCCGATGACGGCGTTCATAAAGGTCGTCTTTCCCGCGCCGGAGCCGCCCAGCAGCAGGACCAGCGACCCGTTGGGAATGTTCATGGCAATATCTTTGAGCAGATATTTCTTTTTCCCCAGTTCCCTCACTGTCCGTTCCCGCAAAAGAACACTGAGGCCGTTCCGGGATGCCGTCGTTGCATTCATGGCGTCGCTGACGCCGGTAATCTGCGCGGGCACCATGCCGGCCTCCCAGCCTGCCTGAAAGCTGACTTCCGGATGAGGCTGATATTTCCGGCCAAATCCCAGGACAAGCACAGTGAGCCACTCGGCTAAAAGCCAGCAGATCAGCCACCGCCTCTTCAGGTCAAACAAAAGGATCATTCTCATAAAGATCCGGATCCTGTATACGTACAGGGCGATGATTATGGCCAGAGAGATCAGAGCAGCTATGACAAGCTTGGTGGGATCCTCAGAAGCAAAAGGTGTGACGCTCATCAGAAAATACAGGATTTCCAGTACGCCGCAGCCCATTCCCTCTGCGCGCATATCCATGGAATCCGCAAATGCATAGTAGCGCAGTCCCGGAATCCAGGCCATCCATCTCTTTTCCCAATTCATCTTTTCCGACAGTTTCCATAGTCCCAGAGACATAAGAAACCATGTAAAGAACATTCTGCTGAAAACTTCTGTCATAATAAGTATTTCCTCTGGGTTCTATCCGCTCATACAGGAAACCTGCTGCCTGCCGCAGCCCGTGCCACAGAAGGGCATGTACAGGTGCGGCGTATCACAATCTGTCACCAGAAAATTTTACCACAAAACCCAGGGAACCTCCATCCCTGCGGCGCAGGAGTTCACGAGGAGTTCTCTTTAAGTTTCTGCCTCCAACCCGGTTTTTCCGCGGAAAAGCCGGGAAAAAACAGCGATTTTCAGTCTCAAGTTGCTCTCAAGTCTCTCAAATCACTCTCAGGTTTCTCTCTCAAGTTTCGAGCCGGTCTGTACGGCTCTGCCTCTTGCATATTTGAAATGTTGAAGTATAATTACTACGGCAAAAAACGGAGGTATCAGCTTGAATAAGGATTTGACTACAGGAAAACCGGAAACCGTACTCTGGCAGTTTTGTCTGCCTCTCTTCGGAAGCATTATTTTTCAGCAATTATATAATATTGCGGACAGTCTTGTGGCGGGCCGCTTTGCGGGCGAGAATGCCCTGGCCGCGGTCGGCAACAGCTATGAGATCACTCTGATCTTTATTGCATTCGCCTTTGGCTGCAATATCGGATGCTCAGTGGTGGTATCCACATTTTTCGGAGCCAAACGGTTTGAAGAGATGAAGACCGCCGTCTCCACGGCCCTGATTGCCAGCGGAGCTCTGTGCCTGGTCCTGATGCTGATCGGAACGCTGTTCTGCGGCAGCCTCCTGGAACTGATCCGGACACCGCAGGAAGTCTTCGCGGACTCCAAACTGTATCTGGATATTTATGTTTGGGGACTGCCCTTCGTCTTTTACTACAATATTTCCACAGGCATTTTCTCCGCCATGGGAGATTCCAGGACTCCCTTCTATTTTCTGGCAGTGTCCTCCTGCGCCAATATCGCCATGGACATCTGGTTCGTGGCAGGATTTCACATGGGCGTCGCCGGCGTAGCCTGGGCAACTTTCATCTGCCAGGGAATCAGCGCTGTACTGGCCCTGACCGTCGTGATGCGGCGGCTGAAGACCATCGAGGCCAAAGGCCCCCGAAAGCTTTTCTCCTGGTCTATCTGCGGCAAGATTGCGCGGATTGCCATCCCCAGCATCCTGCAGCAGAGCTTCATCTCGGTCGGAAATATCATTCTGCAGGGTGTTATCAACGGCTTCGGTCCCGGGGTCATGGCCGGTTACTCCGCCGCCATCAAGCTCAACAACCTGGTGATCACCGCCTTCACGACGCTTGGAAACGGGATTTCAAACTACTGCGCGCAGAATATCGGTGCCGGAAAGCTCAGGCGCATCCCTGAGGGCTTCCGGGCAGGCATCAAGATGGTCTGGCTCCTGTCCCTGCCCCTGGCCCTTCTGTATTTCACCTGCGGCAGATGGCTCCTGCTCTTCTTCATGAGCGACCCATCCGCAGATGCCATGCATGCCGGCCTCATGTTGCTGCGGATCGTATCCCCCTTCTACTTTGTGATCTCCGCAAAGCTGGTGGCGGACGGCATCCTGCGCGGCGCCAGCTACATGGGCCGCTTCATGGCTGCTACCTTTACCGATCTGATCCTCCGCGTGGTCCTGGCCATCCTCTTCTCCGGCACAAAGCTGGGCGCCACCGGCATCTGGTGCGCATGGCCGGTCGGCTGGAGCGTGGCGACCTGTATCTCCATTTTCTTCTATCTTCGCGGACCCTGGAACCGGAAAGAGCAGCTCAGTTGACAGAAAGAGATTTTCTATTTTCTGCCCCTTACTTCCTGTTAAGGGCGCAATCAAAGCCTCGCACTGTTTTCAGAATCATAAAAACTCCCCGCCGGGCTTATGCGGACTATTTCGTCTCAGCATACAGCCGGCGGGGAGTCTTTTTTTCAGAAAAAATGATACCTGTCTCTCATCTTGCAGGTTTACTCGAGATTCAGCCTCCTGTCCAGGCAATACCATGTGACCGCGCTGTAGACTGCAATCAGCAGAAGCGTGGAGACGATGACTGCGGCCTGAATCTGCCAGGTCAGAAGCAGGTTCTCGTCAAAGCGGTTAAGAATAATATCTGTCCATCCCGCATAGTGGCTGATCTGTCCCAAAAGCGAGGTGATGATATTCCTGATCATGCCGATTCCGAAAAACGCCAGAACACTTCCCAGTACACGGTGGGCCGTCCACTGATGTCCGACCGCAATCGCTGTATAAATCTGCATGAGGGCTGCAACAAAAAACAGGATGAGGATCACAAACCACACGGCAGCCGCACCCAGTTCTTTTCCCAGGGACAGCATGCGCAGGTGAATATGGATCTCTTTAAAAAAGCGGACCGTTTCCTGCAGGGGTGCTGCCGCAAGTCCCATGGCCACAACTGTGCAGACGCCGGCCACGCCTCCCAGAAGGGCCCAGATCAGGGAGCTGAGCACCTTGGCCAGGATCAGCTGATGTGTCCCGACCGGAAGGGAAAACATGAGATAGCCCTCATTGCCCAGGAGGTTGCGGTAGAAACGCTGCACGCACAGCAAACCTGTCATGACCATGGTCGCAATGATCAGCGATACAAAGATCATGATGATGACGGCGCCCAGCAGAGTTGAAAACAGCTCTTCGTCGAGGACCCGGATGCCCACTCCCATGATAATGGCCATTGCGATCGTCGCTGCATACAGGGGCAGAATGATCCGCCCGAAGGCTTTCATTTCATATCCAATCAGTTTTGTCAGCATCTGTACACCTCCCGGAAATAATTGTCCACGCTCATGCCGGTTCGCTCCCGCAGAGCGTCCGTGTTTTCATGCAGCTCGACATGACCCTGCTTGAGAAAGATCACTTCATCCAGAACCGGTTCCACATCCGCGATCAGATGTGTCGAGATCAGAACCAGCGCATTCTCGGAATAATTGCCGATAATCGTGCGGAGGATGTAATCCCTCGCCGCCGGATCCACACCCGCGATCGGCTCGTCGAGAAGATAGACTTTGGCGCTGCGGCTCATGGTCATAATGAGCTGTACCTTTTCCTTTGTGCCCTTGGAGAGCGATTTGAAAGGCCTGCGGGGTTCGATATTCAGGGCCTGCAGCATCTGCATGGCCTTGTTCATATCAAAATCTTCGTAAAAATCCTCGTAAAAACGCAGAAGAGATTCCACATCCATCCATGCCGGCAGAAAGTCTCTGTCAGGAAGATAGGACACGATCGCCTTTGTCTGCGCGCCGGGCCTGGTCCCGTCGATCAGGATCTCCCCGTCCGTGGGCGTCAGCAGATGCTGGGCCAGCTTGATCAGTGTTGTCTTGCCGCTGCCGTTGGGGCCGACCAGGCCTACGATCCTGCCGGGTTCCAGCGTCAGATCTATTCCGTCGAGGGCCGTGAGGCTCCCGTATCTTTTTGTCAAATGCATGCATTCCAGAACTGCCATAGCATTGATCCTCCTTTATCTATTATTCGTTTTGCCGGAAGCTTCTCCGGCCCACTCCTGCACAGCAGAAAGGATCTCCTCCCGGCTCATCCCAAGGCGCATGAGCCGTGTACACATCTCCTCAATCACATCCTCGCTCAAAGTTTTCCTGAGATTTTTCAACACTTCTGCATCCTCCGTGACGAATCTCCCGCTTGTCCTCTGCGTATACACCAGTCCGTCCCGCTCCAGTTCCGCGAAAGCGCGCTGCATGGTGTTGGGATTGACCCCGGCCTCCAATGCCAGTTCCCGCACCGCCGGAAGCTTTGCCCCGGGCGGATAGGCCCCGCTGGCGATCTCTGTCCGCAATCTTCCCAGAATCTGCAGATAAATCGGGATCCCATTCTCAAATGTCCACTTCATCTCTTCCTCCGTTACAAAACCGCACTGCCTGCCGGCTTAAGCTGTCTATAATTGTATCGCTGTATTATTGTACTATTCACTTAATACAATAATATATTAGAATGCCGCTTCCCGTTTGTCAATATCCTTTGTCAAAAAATCTTCCCGGCCCCGGACAGTGGGTACCCCCGGCAGACGAGCCAACGGGGACGGTTCTCTCTGACTCATAAGTCTCTGCACAAAAAACCTCTCCGCACAAAACACTGTGCGGAGAGGCTGCTGCCAAAACTATATGGGTCGGACTTGTGAAACAGACATCCCGGCCCAAGTCCTTTTAAAAACAGGTCCAAGTCCTTGATTACCAGGCCTAAGTCCCTTATAAAGTCCTTATCAAGTCCTTATGAATTCTTTTGTGCCTTACTCTTATGCCTTATGTCTGCTGCTCATCACATACTGCAGGGCGATGCCCGCTGCAATCAGGGCCAGACCGATCAGGTCCGTCATAGTGCCGGGAACGATCATCATGAGACCGCCGGCCACCAGCAGGAGCCTGTCGATGATGCCCATGTTGCTGAAGAGATAACCCTCCAGAGCAGCGGCAACAGCAAAGATACCGATCAGGGATGTGATCGCGATCATGATGACTTCCATCGTAGTTGTCTCGATCAGCAGCATAGCAGGGCTGAAGCAGAAGACATAGGGAATGATGAAAGCCGCAATCGCCAGCTTGGTCGCGTTAAAGGCCGTCCGCATGGGATTGGACTTGGCAATGGCACTGCCCGCATAGGCTGCCAGGGCAACAGGCGGTGTGATATCCGCCACGATACCGAAGTAGAATACGAAGAAGTGGGCTGCCATGATCGGAACGCCCATACGGGTCAGGATGGGCGCACAGGTAGCTGCCATGATGCAGTAGGTCGCGGTTGTCGGAACGCCCATGCCCAGGACGATGCAGCAGAGCATGGTCAGGAACAGGGCGATGAAGAGCTTATCGCCTGCGACAGCGACGATGGCATTGATCATCTCGTTTGCCAGACCGGTCATGGTGATGGTGCCGGAGATAATACCCGCGACACCGCAGGCCGCGCCGACGGTGATGGTACCTTTGCCGCCCGCCTCGAGGGAGTCAAAAAACTTCCTGACGGTAAAGCAGTTGCCGGTGTCCTCGTTGTTGCCGATCAGGGCGTCCGCCACGGGGCTCTTTGATCCGGCATTTTTCAGCTCATTGATGGCCTGGCGATAGCTTCCATCGAAAACACCGTCAATGATACCTACGGCAATTGCCGCGACGATGGAATAGGCCGCTGCACGCTGCATGGTCATCATGTTCTTGGAAACCCAGATAACAAGCAGTACCAGGGGAGTCAGCAGGTAGGTTTTACGGATGAGCTTACCGAATCTGGGAAGCTTCTCGGTGGGGATACCTGTGAGGCCGTATTTCTTGGCTTCCAGATGGACCGCGATGAAAATACCGGTGAAGTAGAGAATGGCGGGCAGAATGGCGCGGATCAGGATATCCGAATAGGGTACGCCGATGATGTCAGCCATCAGGAATGCAGCCGCACCCATGATGGGCGGCATGATCTGGCCGCCTGTGGAGGCTGCCGCCTCGACAGCGCCTGCGAAATCCGCCTTGTAGCCGGTCTCCTTCATCATAGGAATGGTGACGGAACCGGTCGTGACCGTGTTACCGACGGAAGATCCGCTGACCATACCGCAAAGAGCCGAGGAAATGACCGCGACCTTGGCGGGACCGCCTGCGTAGCGGCCGGCCGCGCAGTTTGCCATATTGATGAAGAACTCGGAGATACCGGTCCTCTCAAGGAAGGCGCCGAATATAATGAACACTACTATGTATTTTGAACACACGTTAATGGGCGTCGACAAAATACCTGTTTTTGCATAGAAAAGGTTTCTCACCAGATAGCGGAGTCTTCCGGCGATGGAAGGGTTGGTCAATCCGTAGACGATCGCGTAGACGATGAAAAACAGCGCCACGATCAGGATAGGCCAGCCGACACTGCGGCGGGTGACTTCGAGCAGAGCCGCAACGCCGACGATGGCGATGATGATCTGGGGTACCGTGAAACGTGTACCCTGCTGAATGATCTGCTCTGCATTAAATGTATAATACAGGAAAGCGCCTGTGCCCAGCACCATGGCGACAATGTCGTACCAGGGAATATAGTTGACCTTCTGCTCGCCTTTTTTTGCGGGATAAGTGAGGAATCCCAGCAGGATCACCAGACCCATGAAGGAGGTCAGACGGATCTCCTCCAGGAAGGTGGCAAACAGTGTTACCCAGATGCAGAACAGCGAAAAGCCGATCAGAATTGCCTTGACGGCCAGCGCGGGCTTGCCTGTCCAAACACGGACATTGGACTCTCTGTCATATTTTCGCATGACCTCCTCGAGGTCTTCCTGATGAAGTTCATATGCCGGATCTTTTACTTTATCATTACTCATGGACAGTCCTCCCTTCTCAATCAGCAGTTTCCACTGTCACACCGTGCTCGGCAAAATATCTTGCCGCACCGGCATGGAAAGGCACTGCGATACCGGAAGTCGCGTTCTCGACAGAGAGCTCTGCTCCCTTGGCGTTCTCGGCCGTGATTTCCTCTGCATGGTCAAAGATCGCTGCCGTCAGCTGATAGACGACGTCATCCTCCAGATCCGCGTCGACGACCATGGTTGCCTTAATGGTGATCGTCTCGATCGGATCGGGCTGTCCGGGATAAGTATCCGCAGGAATCACAAGCGGTGCATAGTAGGGGCAGATGGACATGATATTGTCTCTGAGCTCGCCCTCAATAGGAATCAGAAAAACACCGTTGGTGGTTGCCAGCTCGGTGATGGCCGATGTGGGCGCACCCGCGACGATGAAAGCCGCATCGATCTGACCGTCTTTCAGGGCCTCTTTACTGTCATCGAAACTCTGATACTGGGGCTTGATATCATCCACAGTCAGGCCGGCTCCCTCCAGGACGTCCACCGCGTTGAAGTAAACACCGGAGCCGGGGGCACCGATGGAAACGCTCCTGCCCTTGAGGTCAGCAACTGACTTGATGTCTTCTTTCATAGTGATGAGCTGCACTGTCTCTGCGTACAGAGCGCCGAGTACACGGAAATCCCTGCAGGGACCGTCCGTCTCAAAAGACTTGCTGCCTTCCCAGGCATAGGTCATAACGTCAGACTGGGTAAATCCCATCTGATAATCGCCGTCACCGATACTCTGAATGTTTGCCTTTGAAGCAGCCGTTGATACTGCCGTCACACTGTAGCCAGTATAATTCTTCATATACTGGGCGAGTACGCCGCCGAACGCATAATAGGTTCCCGCCGTTCCGCCGGTTCCCATCATCATTCTCTGACCTCCGCAGCCGGACAAAGCCAGCATGCATACAGCGAGAAGTACGCTGACAACTGCTCTGCGCATTCGTTTCCGCATGGATTACTCCCTCCTTTTACCAAGGCGCCTGGGCGCCGATACTCCTGATGATTGAATCCCCGTATACAATCATACACCGAATGATTGTACCACATATGCTTCATCCAGGCAAACAGGTGAAGCGATAAACTGCATTTCGCTTTATATTTTTTTATATTTCGATATAAAATCATGGTGACAAGGCTTTTTTGACAGAGATCCTCCTGTGTAAAAAGGCCTCGGAACCGGTGCGGAACCGGTGCATGTGCGACTAATGACGATTATACCTTGTAAGAAACCGGCTTTTGTATTAAAATTTGCATGTCAGTTCCGGGCAGATCTTCCGATCATTCTGATCCGGTTGTGCCCGCTACATACAAGGAGGAGACAAGGAGGAAATAAAATGCCTGAAAAAGAAACAGGAATCATCCCCATGGAAAAATGCCCGGTCATCACGATCAGCAGAGAATACGGCGCTCTCGGCAGAACTCTGGCCGACAAACTGTCGGAAAGACTCGGAATCCCTTACTATGACAAAGATTTCGTAAATAAGACTGCTGAACAGAGTGGTTATGAGGTGGAAGAAGTCAAACGGGACAGCGAGGAACTCAAGCCCTCCAGCAAAATGCTCAACTCCTTCCTGAACAGCGCTGTTTCCTACAGCAGTTCCCACGACGCAATCTTCAAGGCACAGAAGGAAGTCGTCCTGGAACTTGCAAAGTCCCCCTGCATCATCGTCGGACGCTGTGCAGATGATATCCTGCGCAAGGCGGGCATAGACGCATTCAACATCTACCTCTACGCCGATGTAAAGAGCCGCGCCAAACGCGCCGTGGAACTCGCCGAGAACGGCACCACCAGCATCGAAAAGTACATCGAAAAGCGCGACAAACTCCGCAAGACCTACTACAAGCAGTACACCGGACACGAGATGGGCAATGCCAACAACTACACCATCTGCTTCGATACCGGACGCATCAATATCGACACCTGCGCAGATGTCATCATTGATATCATCAGCAGAGAACAGTAAAAAGAGACAGGGGACGGTTCTCTGTCTCCCAATAAACTTCGCAGAAAACCAACTGCCGCACAGCATGACCATCATGCTGCGCGGCAGTTTTTATCTGCAAAAAAGCGGGTGAGACACCCGGGACGGTTTTGAGACACTGGGGACAGTCAGAACCGTCCCCAGTGTCTCAAAACCGTCCGGGTAATTCAGAACTTTCCTGTAAAATCATTCTTCTTCGGAGATCACATCCGCAACATACACTCCGCTGGCGGAGGCGTGGGAGAGGGAATGTGTCACGCCGCTGCCGTCGCCGATGACGTAGAGGCCGGGGTGATTGGTCTCCAGATTCTCATCCAGGCTGACCTCCATGTTGTAGAACTTGACTTCCACACCGTAGAGCAGGGTGTCGTTGTTGGCCGTGCCGGGCGCAATCTTGTCGAGGGCGTAGATCATCTCGATGATGCCGTCCAGGATGCGCTTGGGCAGGACAAGGCTGAGGTCGCCGGGAGTCGCCTGCAGGGTCGGCTGAACGGTGCATTCCGAAATACGGGCAGGGTTGCTCCTGCGGCCGCGGGCCAGGTCGCCGAAGCGCTGCACGATGACACCGCCGCCCAACATGTTGGACAGGCGGGCAATACTCTCCCCGTAGCCGTTGCTGTCCTTGAAGGGCTCGGAAAAATGCTTGGAGACCAGCAGGGCGAAGTTGGTGTTCTCTGTTTTTTTCGAGGGATCCTCGAAGCTGTGTCCGTTGACAGTGACGATTCCGTTGGTGTTCTCGTTGACCACGATTCCATTGGGATTCATGCAGAAAGTGCGGACACTGTCTTCAAATTTTTCTGTCCGGTAGACGATCTTGCTCTCATACAGTTCATCTGTGAGATGGGAAAAAACCACTGCCGGAAGCTCGACACGCACGCCGATGTCCACGCGGTTGGACTTGGTGGGAATCTGCAGATCCCTGCATACCTTTTCCATCCACTTGCTGCCGCTGCGGCCTGCCGAGACAATGCAGTAGCGGGCATCCGCCGTACCGCCCGCGTAATGGATGCGGTAGCGGGAAGCCTTCGATGAAGATCCCGCAGGCGCGGCATTCTCCGGGTCTGCGCCCTCTGCCCCCTCCTTCTCCAGGAGTTCGATGCTGTCCACCGGTGTGTTGAAATGAAAGTCGATATGGTCCTTCATTTCCGCATAGAGGTTGCTCAGCACGACATAGTTGATGTCCGTGCCCAGATGCCTTACAGAGGCGTCCAGAAGCCTCAGCTTGTTCTGGATGCAGATCTTTTTAAAATCCGTGCCCGCCGTGGAGTAGAGTTTCGTTCCCTCTCCGCCGTGGTCCAGGTTGATCTGATCCACGTAGTGCATCAGTTCCAGCGCCTTTTTCCTGCCGATATGCGCATAGAGCGTGCCGCCGAAATCATTTGTAATATTGTATTTGCCGTCGCTGAAGGCGCCCGCACCGCCGAAGCCGGACATGATGGAGCAGCTCCTGCAGCGGATGCAGGATTTGATCTTGTCTCCGTCAATGGGACAGTGCCGCTTCTCGAGCTCCGTGCCGCCCTCAAAGACACCGATCCTCCAGCCGGGTCTCCTCTGCATCAGTTCATATGCGGAAAAAATACCGCCCGGTCCCGCACCGATGATGATTACGTCGTATTCCATCAGACAATCTCCTCCTGCACAATCACAGCCGGTCCATGCCGGGCTCATTCATAAGCCGCACACAGAACGAAACGTTTTTATTCGTACCATCCTCCGTGTTCGAGAATCCGGAATTTGCGGAAATAGGTAAAAAGAGCCTTGCCGAGAATCTTCTCCTTGCGGACATAGGTATACTGCTCAGCCTCTTCCGGCGTGTCCGCGATCCCCTCGTTGAGGGCATTGTCCGCCCAGTAGCGGGCATCCTCGGACCAGTTGCGGTTGTCGCCGAGCATCAGATAACACCCCTCCGGCACGTGAAATTCAAAATCCGAATTCAGAACATCCCACTCTTCCTTGAGATATCCCTCCTGCAGGGGCTCCTCAGAATCATCGATATAAATAGATCCGTCGACAAGACGCACTGTCTCTCCGGGCAGACCGATAATCCTCTTGATGTAGATTTTTTTCTCCTCCACCGGATAGTGGAAAATGACAATATCCCCTCTTGCGGGTTCGCTGAACCAGTAGCTGAAACGCGCGCCGATCAGCCGGTCATGAGTCATAATGGTATCTTCCATCGATCCCGAGGGAATGACCGCGTTGATGATAACGAACTGGGTGAGAAAAAGGGCGAATGCGAACATGATGATAAAGGACTTGATCCAGCTGATCAGTTCTTCGACAAATGCGCTCTTTCTGGCCTCCCGTTCTTCGTTCTCTTCGGCCTGTGCGGCCGCATCTGCAGTAGTGTTCTCCTGCCCGGGGTCAATTCCGGACTGCATATCCTCCACAGTATCTCTCAATGTATGATCTTCCATGTAGTATCTGTTCTCGTTTTCTTGGTTTCCAAAATCTGTAGTTTCCAGGTGCAGGCGTTTCGATCGGGACCTCGCATGGGACACCGGGGACGGTTCTGACTGTCCCCGGTGTCCCACCCAGTGTCCCAAAGCATTCTCCTCATTCGGCACCGATCGTTCTCAAGACCTCTGTCATCTTCTGTGCAAAAAGGGCGTGGCCCCGCTCGGACAGATGGACGCCGTCATAGGCAAAATCCAGTTCCCACTTTGATGAATCCGCAAAGAGGATCCCGCGGTATCCTGCAAGATCTTCATAATACTCCGCGAGTTTCTCCCCCTGCTCAAAATATATCTGCGCATAGCTTTTGTCACCGCGCACGTAAGGCTCGGAATAGGATTCCTCCCGCAGTTCAATCCGGGGCGGCGCGATGAGCAGAAACTGTGTCCCCTCTCCGGTGAAATCCGTGACAAAAGAGACAAAATCATTCATCTTTGCCGCTGTCTTTTCGGCATTGGGACGCAGGGTGCCGAGAATGTCGTTGGATCCCAGCATGACAGCAAACAGATCCAGCGGCGTTTCCGCGCGCAGTACAGAGCGCAGATATTCCCACTCATATCCGGCGGAGGGAAGCGAGCGTCCCGGCATGCCGTCCGCAGCAATCTCCCATGTCTGTGCGAGATTCTCCTGCAGGATCGTTGTCCAGCGCTCCCGGCGCGGATAGCGTCCTCCCATAAAGCCGGCGGGATCATAGCCGTAGGTGTTTGAATCCCCGTAAAAGAGTACTTTTTTCATTTCAGCCATCTCTATGGTCCCTCATATCACTGTCCTCACTGACATCCTGTGATGTCTATGAGAACCCGTCTGCACCGAAATCGTCTGAACCGGATTCCCCGCCGGCGTCACCCGGGCACGGAAGCGATCCGGCATGGCCGGAAAGAGTGCGGACAGCCCCTCTATCAGGCCTGGGTCGATTTCTTCCCGGCTGCAGGCTCTGCCTTTTTTCGTTTTCCGGCAGAACTCTTTTCCGGTACGCGGGCTTTCAGCAGAGCGTCAATAATCTTGTCGAACTGAATCCTGAGAAATGCCGCTATCGGGACAGCGAAGAGCATGCCCACGATTCCGCCGACAGCACCGCCGACAATGAGAGCGGCTATGACAAGCATGGGATGCACATCGATGCTGCTGCTCAGGAGCCTGGGATTGATCACGTTTCCATCCACTGTCTGGATCACAAAGAGAACAACGATCGCGACCAGGAGCCGGCGAAAATCACCGGCAACCAGGCAGACAAGAATTGTCGAGCCATAGGCGACGACGGGTCCGATATAAGGGATCAGATTGCCGATTCCGCTCAGGACACCGATAATCACGGCATACTTGACGCCGATCAGGGAAAGAGAGACGCTGACAAGCACTGCCATGAGAAGGGCATCGATCAGCTGACCGCGGATGTAGCCCGAGAAGACAGAATCCGCATCTTTTGCCAGAACATGGAACTCCCTGCGGGCCTTTCTGCCGCAGATTGCCAGCAGCACCCGGTTCCAATACCGCATCAGACCTTTTCCGTCCAGAAGGAAATAGATCGCGAAGATCACAGCAAATAAGAGGCTGGTCAGGAAACTGCCGATATGACCGATGGCATTCGAAAGACCTGCAGTTAAGCCTTTGGAAAGCTTGCCGATCATGCCGCTGATGCTGCTCATGGCCTTCTCGACCTCCGCCGTGGAAATATTCATTTCATTCAGACGTTCCGTGATCATATGCTGCAGACTGCTCAGGGACGCTGTAAAAGACTGCACCATGACAACCAGATCGTCGAGGCTTGCCAGTCTGAGGCTCCTTGTGACCGCGGAGACCACCACGGAAAGAATGATAAAAATCACCAGAAATGCGCCCACACAGGTAATCGCCACAGCTGCCCCGCGCTTATTTCCGCGTTTTTTTCCAAAAAATTTTGTTCTGCGCAGCTTCTTCTGGCAGGAATTCACAGCGGGATTCAAAATATAGGAGAGCACAAATCCCCAGAAGAGCGGCTGCAGAAGCATGCCGACCATAGTCAGTCCTCTTCCGATGGCGCCCAGAACGGTGTTCAGGTTTCCCGCCAGCTGAATCAGAATATAACTGATCACGACCGCTGCGACCACATATCCCGTGATCATGCGGTACTGCCTTCTGCGCTTTCTCTGGAGAGCACGTTCTTCCGCCGCGAGGCGTTTACGTTCCTCTGCTTTCTTCTGCTCAGCCTTCTGTTTCTCCAGTTTCTGCCTTTCCTGCACGGCTGCTTCCAAAGCGGCCGCAGTATTCACCGAACTTTTGGACTCACCGGCTTCGCCCCCCTTCAGATCCTGATAGGAACCTGCTTCCTGGGCGCTGTAGGAATTCCCGCCTGCCGCACCGTCTCTCTGCTCGTTTTTTCCATAGGTGTTTTTCCCGGAAACACCCATTTTCACAATACTTTCCATATACTCCCGCCTCTGTACTCTGTGTTGAAAAAATATGTATGTATCGCCTGTTATTTCACAACATGAGATGCAATCAAATTGTCACAAAACATCTATCATTTTAACATGCGCAGAATCGAGAAACAAGATTACAAGGGGACAATGCCCCAAAGCCCCCAAAGGGTCACAGGACTGCAGTGCTCCGAAATGGGCACAGAGCCGCAGTGCCCGCGGTCCCGTCGGTATCCGGACAATGCCGGACTGTGCCCCGAGAGACTCACGAAAACTGCAATGTTTCGAAAGGGTCACAGAGCCGCAATGCCCCGAAAGGCACTTCGTACCGCCCCTGCCATATACAGAGAGCCGAAAGCGACGACCGGCAGAGCCTGGCCGTCTGATGCGGCGCCTGCTTTCACAGGCGGCACCTCCATGTTTTCCTCCGCCGGCATCTGATGAGACTCCCTCCCGGTTTCTTTGCCGCCGAGTTCTGCCGCCAGGGACAGTGCCGCTTCAATTCCTTCCTCTGCCGTCCCGCAGGGTCTGGCATAAAAGCCTCTGTCTCTCAGTTCCGCCGCCAGCTGCTCTGCCGGCAGGGCGCGCGGACTGTCGGGCGTCAGACAGACAAAACCCGCCGCAAAGGGAGAAATAATGTCGATCACAGCGCGGTAGTCCTTGTCCGCAAGCATTCCCATGAGAAAAACAGCTTTTTTCCCATCAAAAGCTCCGCTGTCCGGCAGATACTCCCCAAGAGATTCCGCCAGCGCCTCCGCGCACTGGGGGTTGTGACCGCCGTCCAGAATAAAAAGCGGCTGCCTGGAAAGGACCTCAAACCGCGCCGGCCACTGAACCTCTGCCAGTCCCTGCCGGACCGCCGCCTGCGGGATCTTCCAGCCCCGCCCCCGCAGCGCTTCGACAATGGTCAGAGCCGTTGCCGCATTGTGCAGCTGATACTCGCCCAAAAGGACCAGGCGCAGAGGCTCCTCCGAAGAGATGGCAGTGCAGGCAGTGTGATTCCGATTATCCGCGTCAGCTGCATTTACCGCATCGGCAGCACCCTCAGCACCCTCCTCTATACTCATAGAATCTATGTTGTTATCCGAAGCCGGGTCCCGTTCATCAAGAAAGCGGAAGATCTGTCCCTCCAGACTCTTTTCAATCGGCTGCACCCTGCTGTAACGGGCTATATGAAGGGGGCATCCCTTTTCCGCACAGACGCGGCGCACCACCTCCATCACCTCCGGCACATTCTCATAGCACACAACATCCGCTCCGGATTTGATGATCCCGCACTTGTTGCCGGCGATCTCTGCCAGCGTATTGCCCAGATATTCCGTGTGTTCCAGACCGATGTTGGTGATGACCGCTACTTCCGGTGCATCAATGACATTTGTGGAGTCAAAAATTCCGCCCAGCCCCACTTCCAGGACGACCATGTCGCAGTTTTTTTCCGCAAAATACAGCAGACCGATCGCCGTGATGATCTCAAACTGGCTGGGATGATCCTCCATGGAATCCGCCGCATCGCGCACACGTGCCGTGATCCTGCACAGCGCCTCTTCCGTGATATACTCGCCGCAGACTTGGATCCGCTCCCGGAAATCCTCAATGTAAGGGGAGGGGTAAAAACCGGTCACATAACCCGCCTCCCGCAGGATCCGCTCCACCATGGCGCAGGTGCTGCCCTTGCCGTTGCTGCCCGCCACATGGACGAAACGCAGCCGCTTCTGGGGATTGCCCAGAAGACGCAGCAGTTCCTCCGTCCGGGACAGCCCCAGCTTCCACTGACTCCAGGTATGCGCGTTGATATAGTCAATTGCCTCTGTGATCGTCATCAGAATGCGCCTCCATGCGCCGGAAGTCAAAGTCAATGAGTCGGTGGGACACCGGGGACGGTTCTGACTGTCCCCGGTGTCACTCTTTCCTGTTAACCAGTCAAATTAATAGCATCTCTCTCCGCAGACATAAGTCGCTTCCACACTGTAGTCATCCCCGAGCACAACCAGGTCGGCGTCCTTTCCCGCTGTGATGGAACCCTTGGATGCCTCCATGCCGATCAGACGGGCCGGGTTGATGGTGCAGGAATTGATGGCTGTCTGCCAGGGAATCTCTGCCTTTTCCACCAGATTGCGGAGTCCCTGATTGACCTTGAGTGTGGATCCCGCAAGATTTCCGGCGCCTACAAGGTGCGCGCTGCCGTCTTCAAAGAGCTCGATCATATTGCCGCCGAAGAGAGTCCGGGTACCTGCAGGCAGTCCCTTGACCTTCAGGGAATCTGTGATCATGACCCCGTAATCAGGACCCTTTGCCGCAAAATAGGTGTTCAGCGCCGCCCATGTGGAATGCAGCCCGTCGCAGATGATTTCCCCGAACACATTGCGGAAACGGAAGGAGGCGCCGACAATTCCCGGCTCCCTGTGATGATAGGGCGCCATGCCGTTGTAGACATGGGTGACACTGCGCGCCCCGTTGGCAAAAGCCATGGCCGCCTGGGCAAAGGTCGCCGAAGAATGCCCCAGGGACGGCGCGATGCCGTTTTCACACAGAAATCTGGTCAGTTTGAATCCCTCATCGTGTTCGCAGGCCATGGTCACGATCCGGATCAGACCTTCCGAAGCCGCCAGATAGCGCTTGAACTGGTCCAGATCCGGCGCCACACAGTACTGTTCCGGCTGGGCGCCCTTATATTTCTGGTCCAGATAAGGTCCCTCGAAATGGATGCCCAGGATCCGGGCTCCTTCATAGCCCTCCCGCACAACGTTTGCCACATTCCGAAGCGCTTTTGTCAGGACCTCCTCGGACTGGGTGATCGTTGTGGGCAGCAGTCCGGTCACACCCTCGCTGACAATATTTTTCAGCCAGTTCCGCAGTCCCTCTGGCTCCGCATCGTTTGTGTCAAATCCATAAGCCCCATGCGTGTGCACATCAATGAACCCCGGGACAATGCGGCGCTCGCCGAAATCCTCGTCTGCCGCATGCGTTCCGTAAGGATAGATGCCTGCAATTTTTCTGTCCGAAATATCAATCTGCGCTTCCATCCACTCGTTCAGCGCCCAGACTCTCCTACTCTGCAGTATCATGGGATCTCCTTCCTTTTTCCAAAAAACCACAATTCTATACTTATAGTTATGAACAACTTATAGTTATGAGCAACTTATAGTTATGAGCAGCCAGAGGTTTTGTACACGGCTCACAATTGCGCGAACCGAGTTCTGTGTCAGTTCTTTTTGATTCCCAGCTCTTTTTTCAGCTTTTTGAAGCGGTCCTTTTCCTTTTTGGCCACATAGCCGGGATCAAACAGACAATGCTGCAGCACATCGGCATCCTTGAGAATTTCCTCCAGAGGGCCGTTTTCCATCTTTTTGTCACTGTGAAAAAAGATAGCCTGACAAATCTTCCCGATTTCCTCTTGAGAAAAAATCCCCGCCTCCTGCAGGATCTGTTTGGCCATCTCCGCACCCCTGTGGGCGTGGTCCACTGCGTTCCCTGTGGTATAAGTGGCGATGTCATGCAGATAGCCCGCTGCCGCGGCAAGCTCGATGTCTTCTCCCCGCCGCATGGCCAGCAGTACGCAGGCCTCCGCAACGCCGAACATATGCACATATCCGCTCGCCCGCAGGGACGCATTCGGCACCTGCTCCAGCAAATTGCTCACGATTTCCCGAACAGCTTCGATCCGGTCCGTTCTGATCCCTGTATCCATCACTCACTCCTCTTTTATACATGTTTGTGTTCTCTATGAAATCTGCTTTATGAACACTCACAGAGTTTTGCGCAGTTCCTTTAAAAGTGCCGTGCACCCCTGCAGCACATCATCCCAGGTCTCATCAAAATTGTCCGTGTACCAGGGATCCGCCACCTCCTGGCCGGCTCTGCCGCAGTGGTCCAGCAAAAGCGATATTTTGCCTTCCGGGTCACCGCCATAGATCCTCTTCATATTGTAGGCGTTCGCGTAATCCATCCCAATCAGATAATCGAAACGGGCATAGTCGTCCCGCGTCGTCCTGCGGGCGCGCTTCCCGCCGGGATCGATTCCGTGCTCCCGCAGCTTGGCCCGCGCCGGAGGATACACCGGATTGCCGCGGCCGCCCCAGACTTCCTCCGAGCTCGTTGCCGCAGACTCAATATAGAAGCGGTCTGAAAGCCCCGCCTTGCGGACAAGATCCTTCATTACAAACTCAGCCATCGGCGAACGGCAGATGTTGCCGTGGCAAACAAATAAAATTTTAATCATATCTGAAAAAACCACCTTTTGCGCCAAAATGCCTTATTTTACAAGGGAATTCTTTGATTTCCGTTATGCAATCCATCTTCCGAAATACGGCATATCATTGCAAAGTCTGGCATATTCCGGCAATGAATTGTGTTAAAATCACCCCGTTTTAACACAGCCCCTCTCGAATTTAACACACTTCGGTTTTGAGGCCTTTTTCAGTCGCTCCAACTCTGCCTTAGCATCATCGAAGTGGACATGCGTATAGTAGCCAAGTGTGATCTCAATATTGCTGTGTCCCATCAGGTACTGGAGTGTCTTTACATTCATACCTGACAGTGCCTTGCGTGTGCAATATGTGTGCCGCAGTACATGTGGCGTGATTGTAGGCAATGAATCTACATAATGCTGATCGTGCTTCTGCCGGATGAACTGAAAGTAATGTTCCCAATGCAATGCGACTGTCGGATTATCATCCTTATCCAAAAATAGAAATCCAGAATATCCATCAATCACAGGTTCCTTCTTCGGCTTCTTACGATTGGCAATGATCCGTTCAAAGCACTTGTAAACGTCATCTTCCATCGGAAGAATCCTTTTGCCTGCATTCGTTTTGGTACTCTCGATGTAAACATCCGTACCAACACGCATCAATTGATGATTAATATTGATAGACCGTTCTTCCATATCAATATCATCTAGCGTCAATCCGCAGAACTCTGAGATACGCATCCCTGTATGTAATAAAATGTAGATACCATCATAGTATCTGGAATAGTGCTTATCCTCCTGAACAAAAGTCATAAAGCGCTCTTCATCTACACGCGTCAATGCTTCTCTCTTCTGAGTATCTTTGTCGATTGCCTCACTCAATGAGAAATCATCAAAAGGATTCTTATACACCCACTCTCTGAATGATGCTTCTTTGAATGCACCTCTTAACACCCCTCTGACAGTGTGAATAGTGGAATAACTCTTGCCATCCACCTTCTGCAGCCTGACCAAATAATCCTTTGCATCTCTGCTTTTGACAGATGTGATTTTGCGTTTGCCAAAAGAATCATTCTGTAACAGATTGCGAACTGTTTTGTAGCCTGTCTTTGTAGTGGCTTTCACGCCGGCCTTATTCGCCGTATACCACTCCACCAAGTCATAGACTGTCATATCCGTAGCTGTTAACGACCTGTGCTGTTCCTCAACCTTGCGGATCTCTGACTCCAGATCTCGGAGTGCAACACATTCTCTCTTACCCCTCGGCAATGGATCTGTAAGTACAAGTTTCCAACTATATACTTGCTTTCGCATACCATTATTGTCTGTATAACTGTATCTGTATCTGCCGTCTGCACCCTGAGTTTCTCCCTCGTGCAAAATACGGCCTCGCTTGTCTTTTCGCTTCTCGCTCACTTTATCCTCCTCTCAAAAAAGACAAGCATCATGGCATATAAAAGTATACCATGGTGCTTGCCTCTTTTCCACGAATCAAATCGCCTGTGTCTCATTCAAAAACTCTTCAAATAGCTTGCGCTTAATCAATGTGCGCTCCCCGTTAAGCATGTACCATTTAGCATCCTTGTATATGCAAATCATGTTCCGAATCTTCTTCGAACCTATTCCAAAATATTCCGCTGCCTGATCCACCGTCAGGGCATACTTCTCCCATAAAGGGACTCGTTTCTCATTTTTTACCATTATTCAATCTCCATATGTTTCACCTCATTCTTTCCATAATTCGTTTCTTTTCGTTTCAATTATTTTCTTTTTTGTTTGGAATTTTGTTTTATGATTTATTTTTAAATTTAGAATTTTGATATGTGATATGAAAGAATGTATTACCAAGTACCAGTAATATCATCAGAAATGCTGTGAGCGTCACGATCATGACACTAATTTCAAATTTTGTTTCTTACCACCACATCCCCCTTATACATTAATCTGAATATATATGTTATAACCATATTTCTATCCCATTATAGCAAATACAGTGCCAATTTCAATCATAATATTGTGAACTATTTGTGTTTATATTATTAAATATATATGATTTTAAAATAATAATTTAATAAATTATGGGAACAGCCAAGATGACTGCACCCACAGATATATTGAATCATGATCCGGAAGGCAATGCAGACCATGTTATTGCTTTGTTTGTCTTATCTCATCAATACATGCATCAAGTCTGACTTTATCAATGAGAACGCGGCCACCGATCTTGACAATTGCACCCAAGGACGAACACCATTCTCGTGTGCTATGAGTTCCAAGGCTGAGATAGTCGCTTGCTTCCTCAATTGAAAGAAGACGCTTGTTACTGTTGCCTATTGTAGTTTTTGTGGTTCTTTTATTCATGTGTGTACCTCCTGTACTTCAATTGTGATTGACTCTATGTCTTCTATACCAGAAATCTCTTGTATTTTGTCTGCGTCCACTTTCACTGGGACAAAAGATACGTTGTCCTGCATCCATTTCTGCAACTGCTCTGTATCAGCAGCGGAAACAAGTCTGTAGATATAAGTCCCGTTGTACTTCACCTGATCCCCCTCTGCGTCAACATCGAATGGCGGCACTATAATAATGGCTTGCCCGCTCATATCTGCCTGCCGCTGCGCCGATTTGACAAGCTCCTGCCACCGATGAGCATGTAACAGCCTGTGATCTCCGCCGGTGGTAATGCATTGCTTTTTCGGATCACAGTCCAGTATATTTCCGGTTTCCTCATGATGAGTCTGGTTCTGGTCGTTCTGTTTCCCCAGAGAATATATTCCCTGTTCGTTTAGTGATTGCTGGGCATCTGGCATGACACAAGACTTGAATACAATGGCCGTCAGGGCATGCCCATTAATGCTTTTCTTCTTTCCGTCAACTGTGGTGTGATACTTGATGTAACCACGTTTATTATTGGTGTCTTTCCTAACATATTTTGGCTTTTCGCCCCGGACAGAGATCACATCCCCCTTTGTGGAGACGAACCAGTATTTCTTGAGCTGTGACCGTGCCAGTGATTCATCCGACCATGCCATTGACCATTCGCGGTCTTTTGTCGTAAACGTGTAAAATTCCTGTGTTTTTGTCTTTTTAGATATTGCAGAAGCTATTACTTGTCCTTCTTCTATTTCTGCAAACCGCTGAGCATAGCACTCAACATCAGACAAAGCATTACTGTTTTTATTAACCATGTCATTTTTAACCTCCTTAAATAAATACTTAAAAAAATGGGATGTTTCGGGGAAGGGTGTTCAATTCTTGCTCATGCAATTCCTTCTTCCATATATATCTGTTTTGCCACCGCTGAAAACACTAATGTTTACATGGCAAATTTGAGCATCAAAAAAGTTACACCTCCCAAAAAAGTTGTCCGTTATCGCTCGTCTATTGCCATATGGCTACATTTCTTTCATATATGTGAGAGTACCACACTCCCCAAAACCCTAATGTTTTTATGGAGTAATAGCACGCCAAAATACGTCAAGGGGTACAAAAAAGTTACATCAGGCGGCATCCCTTTCATATATGTCGTGATTTTCCAAATTTTGAGTTCTTAAAAACGCCAATTAAATATTGGGACAAATAAGAGCGCTGATTTTTTTAGTGTAAAAAACACCTCTGCCGTGTGAATGCACCACGTTACACCAATACCCAGGTATTTACTGATCAAAATGGTTCAATATCCCCCCATTAATATTAATCATTAGGTTTTCTTGACAGTTTATATATAGCGCTATATACTATGATTGTAAGATGAAAACAGGAACACAACACAACCACAACACATTAATCTATTTCTTTCATAGGAGGACAATGAAATGAAGAGAACAATCAATTATCAGCGTGCGATTCAGGTACTTAACAAAATGTACAAATGTGCAAACGAATATTTCTTCAATGGGGAATTGGAAGACGTTTGCATCACTATTCAGTCCAGTGTCAGGACATACGCGCACATCTCGGTGTCTCCGGTGTGGCGAAATGTTGACGGTAAACAGATGCGGGAAATTAACTTGTCAGCTGAGCACCTTATGAGATGCAATGACGGGGAATACGGCGTGTTGTCTGTATGCAGTTCACTTTTGCACGAAATGTCGCATCTGTACAATATGATGCACGGGATTAAGGATACTAGCACGAACGGGTACCATAATCGCAAATTTGCTAAAACAGCTGAAGAGATCGCACACCTGAAGATTTCCAAACATCCGGTTTATGGATGGACAATCACGGAGCCTACAGAGTCACAGCTTGAGTTCTGCACAGCTTTCGGCTTTGAAGATTTCTTGTTTGCCCGTGATGCTGATTTCCCTATTTCCACCGGAACTGGAACTCCTAATACAGGCAAGGGTACTACACCTATCAAGCCTAAAAGGCCGTCAAACAGCAAACGTTATCAGTGTCCGGTCTGTAAAGCCATCGTCCGTGCAACATCATATGTCAACGTGATTTGCGGAGATTGCGGAGTCCCATTTGAGTTGACCAACGGCTAACATCACATAATTCAGGCAGTGGATAACTGCCACTGCCTGAATCCATAAAATTAATCGTAAAAAACATTCTGGGAAAAAAGTATTGACATTAATTATATAGCGCCATATAATAACATCATAAAGAACAAAACATGAGCCGTCAGGAAAAGCCGAAAGCGCCTTAATGCTCTAACCCATATACCTGTGAGTGGTATCCAGACCTGAGAGACAATAGTCAGGAAGATGATTAGAGGGCGGCTCCAACACACAACACACCATCATAAATCAAGGAGGACAACACAATGAAGACCACAAAGACCGCAGCTGAAATCAACGCTATCATGCAGGAACTTTCTGAGTACAGTGCAATGCAGGATGAGCTCAATACACAGATTGAGAGCCTGAAAGATGAAATCAAGCTGTATATGCAGGAAAGCGGACAGGATGAACTGATCGCGGACAACGGCTCTAAAGCAACTTTCCGTGATGTTATCTCGAACAGATTTGCAAGTACCGAATTCAAGAAGGTTCACGCAGATTTGTACGCCGCGTATCTCAAGAAAACAACTTGTCGCCGATTTACTTTCAATCGCTGATTCATAGACAACCACCGCTGGAGAGCAAACAGCTTTCCGGTGGTGGTGATACATAATATAGGGAGTAAGAAATGATTTTAAATAAAGAGACTTTTCAAGATATCCTTGCACATCTGCGAGAGCCTGAGATGATTGTAAAGACATCTATATTTTTCACCATGAGCAATCAGGATAACTCGCTGGACTTGACCATCGATTATATCGAGCCAGACAATATCCACATTACAGATGATTCCTTGCAGATCGGTGGCGCTCCAGAGGTCTACTCAATCTCATTGCCGGTGGACAATATCGACATGACAGATGTTGTCGCGGATGGCAGGACGGGCGAGAAAATCATGCGCTTAGAGTTTTTGTCCGTGCGTGATTTTTCAGTAGCACTTATTGTTCGAATTGATTCATAACCGCATAATTGCTACAATAATGGCGGCGATCCATCTGGATCTGCCGCCAATCAGACTTTAACGATTAATTAAATTTCTACAGGTGAAATAATGGCAAGACCCAAAAAATACACCACTTCAGAAGAGGCATATACCGCACAGATTGATAATCAGAGAGAGTACAATAAGCAACATTATGACAGGATCAGTGTCCGTATAAAAAGCGGTACTCGCGAAAAACTGATAGAGCATATGTCCGCGAAACTGTCTGAGATACAGGAACTAGAAAAGATGAAAGACAGGACACCTGAGCAGGAAAAGCACCTGCAAGGCCTGAAAGAGCTGTATACTCTCACAAAGACCGGAACGCCGTCAATGAACAGCCTTATTATTGCGCTGCTGAAACGTGAGACCGGTATTCAGGATTTTTGATTTATGATTACTTTTAAAATTTAGAAATGATATTTACAGGTTTACAGAATCTGCTAAAATATATTCGTGTGTTGTGTTCGGAACATGGCATGTCCTCAACTATCCATGTATCCGACAAGAAGAGAGTGCTGCCATAGTACTCTCTTTTTTATTTGCTCCCAGAAGTGCGTTTTTCGCCCTTATTTTCCATATAACAGGATGGCATGGTAAAGTGTACCAGTGTATCCCCAGGAATCAAAAAATAGTCGATTTTCCCGCTTATTTTTCTGCCAGAATGAAAGCTATGGTCTGTGATCCCCTCTGCCAACTCAATCCCTCTGCCACAGTAGCTCTATGAGAGCCGTCCCTCTGCCACAGGAACGCTTTAAAGGCGTATATATGAGCTTGCAAGGTTGGCTGGCATAAATAGGTTACTGAGTGCTGTAAACAGCAGAATAAAGCGTATAACAGGCTTTATTATTTGAATAACAATGTGTTTGAGACAATAATAGCGGGAATTATTTGGTATATCATCAAACCAAAATATCCCGCTATAGTAGTGCATATATAAAAGTAAATCTTTTAATAATATTAATATATAAGAATATTTTAAATGATTATATATAGATACATAGATATACATATATATAAATATATTAATATTATCCCGCCCTCACCACCCCCAATTATATACCACAAAAAACATTCTGTAAAATCAGGGCTAAATTACAAAAAAGACTATATTTTTACAGGTCGGATTAAAAAGACGAACAAAGCAATTTATAAAATATTAATTTTATTTTTATAGATGATTTATATTTGCTGTCTGTACTTTTTGTGAAAGATCAGTGTTCTTGGTAACTGACAGCATTATGTTCTGCAACATAACGTGTATATTCTGCAACATATAATCTTGTCTTTACTGTTCTTGTAACGGAGAATAAGATTACTATATAATGCTTTCTATATGGTTGCTTATTTCGGAGTTCAAAATATTTTATTCAGGCAAATGGAGGACGGAGATGAAAAAACACAGATACCAGATTGCGGCATTGATGATGTCGGTAATAATAGCTACAGGTTCCTTATCAGGATCTGTTTTTGCTGCGGAGACTTCTGGTGATACAACAGAGTCATCGGTTGTTGAGGTCATTGAAGAGACCGATGAATCTGAAACAGCAGATGAAGGGGCCGGCGAAGGCAGTGAAAATGAATCCGAGCAGGAAACTGAGGAATCAGCAGAAGACACCTCTCAGGAAACAGTGGAATCAGTCGATGATTCTGAAACCTTAGATGAGAAAGAAGAGGATCATAATCAGTCTGTCCCTGAAGACACAGAGAATAATACAGAGGAAGAAAAAACAGATTCCTCCGCAGATACAGTTGATACTCCTGCAGAGGAAACTGATACTATGGATACTTCCGAAGAAGGAAAAGAGGACAATCAATCTACAACAACTATTCCTGCTGAGCAAGAGAGTATTAGTACGGATAGCATGAATACAGAGCTGTCAACGGATGAAGATGTTGTTGATTCAGGAAGTTGTGGTGAAAATGCAACTTGGAAACTGACGGGAACAGATAATAATCTTACACTTACCATTAGCGGAAGCGGGGAAATGGACGACTTTTCAGAGTCCAGTATTCCGTGGGCTTCTAAGAGATCAAAAGTCAAGACTCTTGTTGTTGAGGACGGGATTACTACTATAGGAAATTATGCTTTTTATTCTTTGAATAAACTGGTAGAAGTCTCTCTTTCAGATTCGATTACTTCAGTAGGCTATTATGGCTTTTCTAAATGCATATCTCTTTCAACGTTGATGCTACCCGACAGCGTGGCAATAATAGGAGATTATGCATTTGAAAATTGCAGCAGCCTGACAAGCGTAACGATTCCCGATGGTGTGACGAGGATTGAGTATTCTACATTTGAAAATTGTAGCAGCCTTACGAGCGTAACGATTCCCGATAGTGTGACGAGTATCGAGTATTCTGCATTTGAAAATTGTAGCAGCCTGAAAGAAATACATATAAGTAGTATCGAAGCATGGTTGAATTTAGTGGATGATTCCAGTGGATTATATGGAAATTTATTTCTAAATGATAAGCCTTTAGTAAATGTAGTCATTCCCGATGGTGTGACAAGAATTAGGGATTATGCA
>OCVV011358461.1_pt1 | contig 36208 bp, 35 predicted proteins | sample 1539721 | NCBI WGS metagenome assembly OCVV01 (sample SAMN02144230, study PRJEB22623) | gut metagenome | biome: sheep rumen | host: Ovis aries | place: New Zealand | reverse complement strand
TATCGTTGTATCTTCTATGTTAATAGTTGAATTACCATAACTAAATACTGCATTTGCATGTTTACCTGAGGTATTAACTTCTCCTCCATTAATATTTAAAGTAGCTGAATCTGTTGCAATAATAGCAGCATTAGTTCCATAGAAGTCTGAATTTTCCTCACTTTCATCTCCAGATTTATTGACTGTAACATTATTTAATGTTGATGTTCCAGACTTAGCTAGAATAGCATTTTCTCCGCCTGTAGTACTTTCAAATGTTTCTCCATCAAAATTGCTATCTTCTGTTATTTCTGTAGCACCTGTATATTCTGCAGAAGAGTTACCATTTTGAGTTCTTTCTTTATTTTTTGTTTGTTCTGCTGTAGATACAGTATTGGTTGTAGATACTGTATCTTCTTTTAGAGCAAAATAAACTATTACTCCTAAAATACATATTAAAACAATTATTACTAATATCTTAATTAAAGTATTTTTCATCTTTTTTCCTCCTTACATAGAGCTGTTTTTCTCACTAGATGAAGGTTTTTTTTCATCATTTGGTGCTCCAGTTGGCATTTCTTTCATTTCTTTAGATTTTTCATCTTTATTTTCATTTGTTTGAGGTTTTTGGTTTTTATTATTGTCTGATTTTCTTTCTGAATCAATATTAGGTCTTGAATTTTTATTATTTGAATTTTCTGTCCTATCATTGTTTCTAAAATCTTCCTTAGGTGGCATTTCGCCCTTTTCCTTGTTCATATTTCTATCATCTTTGAACTGTTCTTGCCTTGTTGGCTCTTTTATTCTTTCCTTTGCATGTGTTTTATTAAATACTAGAAAGCAAGCTGATGTTACTATTGCTCCTATTAATAATCCTACTATAAAAGGAAATATTGTATTTTTAACTTTATCCATAAATTCCATCCTTTCTTATTCTTCTAAACGTGCACTTTTAGAAGAATTGTTAGTAGATTTATTATATCTACTTTAAAGATATATTCGCATATTTTTCTTAAAAATAAATTAAAAAAGAAGAGCTTTTTATACTCTTCTTTATTTTTCATAATTATCATGAAAACTTGTTTTCTTATCTTTTTGATAATAAGAAATAATGGTATCTAGATTTACATTCTCTACAGAATTAAAAATATTCATATCTATATTGTCATATGTTTTTTTAAGTTCTTTTATTAATTGTTTCATTTCTTCTCTTTTTGAAGTAATACAGTTTTGTGCTTTTTTTTCTGTAACCTTACATGCACATTTTAAGAAGTCTAAATTATTGTAATTAGCCCATCTTATAATGTCATCTTCTCTTACTAAGTATAGAGGTCTAATAAGTTCCATTCCTGGATGAGATGTTGATTTAACTTTTGGCATCATTGTTTGTATTTGAGCACCATAAAGCATTCCCATCATGATAGTTTCTATTACATCATTGAAATGATGTCCTAATGCAATCTTATTACATCCAAGCTCTTTAGCTTTTTCATAAAGATATCCTCTTCTCATCCTTGCACACAAATAACATGGGTGATCATCTATATGTTCTACTCTACTAAAAATATCTGTTTCGAACATAGTAATTGGAATATTCAATAGTTTCGAGTTACTTATTATTTTTTCTCTATTTGCTTTTGTATATCCCGGGTCCATTACTATAAATTCAACATCAAAATTATTTTTTCCATGTCTTTTTAGTTCTTGGAATAATTTAGCAAGTAAGGATGAGTCTTTACCTCCAGAAATGCATACAGCGATTTTATCTCCATCTTGAATTAACTCATAATCTTGTATCGCTTTGGTAAATTTTGACCATATATCTTTTCTATATTTAGTTATAATACTTCTTTCTATTTCTTGATATTTTTCAAATGTTCTTGCCATTTTATTTTCCTTTAACTCTAATTAAGTCTTTAACTACTTCTGCAGTTATTATTAAACCTGCAACAGAAGGAACAAACGAAATACTTGCAGGTACTTGTTTCCCATTTTCAACTAGTTGTTTATGTTCTGCAGGTTCTTCTTTTGAATATAATACTTTTAGTTTATCTACTCCTCTTTGTCTTAATTCTTTTCTCATAACTTTCGCCATAGGACATACTGAAGTTTTGTATATATCTGCTATTTCAAATTTTGTCGGATCTAATTTATTCCCAGTTCCCATGCATGAAATAATTGGAATATTTAATTTATTAGCTCTTTGTACTAAATCAATTTTAGATGTTATTGTATCAATACAATCTATTACATAATCAACATCTTTATCAAAAAAATCTTTACTATCTGGAGTAAAATAGTCTTGGTGAATTTCAACAATTGCAGATGGATTAATATCTAGAATTCTTTCTTTTGCGACTTCTACTTTAGGTCTTCCCACTGTTTTATATGTTGCAATTATTTGCCTATTAATATTGGAAATACTTACTGTATCACTATCAATAAGTATAAATTTGCCAACTCCAGCTCTTGCTAGTCCTTCTACTACGAATGAACCAACACCTCCTAGTCCAAAAATAGCTACAGTTGAATGATTTAATTTGTCAATATTTTCAATTCCTATAAGCATTTCAGTTCTTTGAAATTGTTCTGACATCATAAATAATCACTCCTTTTAAATAATTTTTCCTCCACCAACAACTACATCACCAATATAAAATACTGCTGATTGTCCAGGTGTTATAGCTCTTTGTGGCTCATTGAAATTAACTTCAATCTCGTCACCTATTTGCCTTATTGTAGCTTTTGCTGTATTTGTACTATAACGAGTTTTTACATCAACTTCCATTTCCTCTTCTATTTTATCAAATAATAATAAATTAATCTCGTTTACTTTAAAACTTTTTGTATAAAGCTCTTTTTCGGTTCCTACTATTACTTGATTTTTCAAAGAATTAAAACCTATAACAAATAAAGGTTCACTATATGAAATACCTAATCCTTTTCTTTGTCCTATAGTGTAATTATACAATCCTCTATGCGTTCCAAGTTTCTTTCCTTCTTTATTTACAATGTTTCCTGGTTTAGGTTTTATTTCAGAATTTTCTTCTAAAAACTTTTTGTAATTTCCATCTGGTATAAAACAAATGTCTTCACTATCTGGTTTTGTTGCAACTTTTAGATTGTTATCTTTTGCTATTTTTCTTATTTGATCTTTAGTTTCAAAATCACCGAGTGGAAAAACAATATGTTCTAATAATTCTTTTGGTATATTCCATAACACATAACTTTGATCTTTTCTACCAGCTTTTGATTTTTTCAAGACATATTGTTTATATTCTTCAGAATACTCAATTTTTGCATAATGACCTGTTGCTATATAATCACATCCTAATTCTTTTGCTTTTTCCCACATTGTGCCAAATTTCAAGTGTTTGTTACATTCAATGCATGGATTAGGAGTTCTGCAATTTGCATAACAATTTATAAAATCATCAATTACATATTTTTTAAAGTCATCTTTGTAGTTATATGTAAAATGTGGAATGCCAATACTGTTACATACATTCTTAGCGTCTATGTATGTATCAATATTACAGCAGCTGCTTCCTCTATATAATTCTAGAGTTGCACCTATAACCTCAAAACCTTCATTTTTTAGTAGTAAAGCTGATACAGAGCTATCAACTCCACCACTCATTCCTAATAAAACCCTTTTATTTTCCAAAATAATACTCCTTATCAATGTTTTATGTTGACTAGTTTGAATTAAACTTAAACCAATCAATAATGATTGGTTTAGAAAGTATCTCTATAAATGGCATTCTTCTATTTTTGAAGTTCCATTGTTTTCTTTTTTTTCTATCATTGATTCTATAGTATGCCAAGCAAGAAGAGCACATTTAACTCTAGCTGGCATATTAGAAACATTTTTAAATGCTATAGCATCTTCTAATTTTTTTAGTTCTTCCTCTGATGTAATCTCTCTTTTAATCATACCTATAAATGTAGCTATTATTTCCTTTGCCTCATTTATATTCTTACCTCTTAAAGTATCAATCATTATAGAAGTTGATGCTTGAGAAATAGCACATCCATGTCCGGTAAAAGCCATGTCTTCTATAATATCACCATTTAATTTTAATTCTAATGTTATTTCATCTCCACAGTTTGGATTATGACCAATTTCTGACATATCTGATGATTCTAACTTTTTCTTATTATATGAATTCATACTGTGTTCCATTATAAGTTCATTATATAATTCATCTAAATTATCCATTTATAATCCTCTTATTCTGCTTCTTGTTCAGCTTTTAAGTTAATTCTAGTATAGAAATGACTATTATCTGAATGGTGAATATATGCTCCATTATTTAATTGAGCTTTTAAAGAAGCATCATTATCTTTCTCACAAGACATATAAATCTCATCTTCTTTTATAACTTTCTTTAGTTCTTCAATAGCTAATGCTAATCCTATAGTAGCATAACCTTTTCTTCTTTGTTCAGGTAAAATTCCAAAACCAATATGTCCTGCACCATTTCTTAATTTTTCATTTAAATAGTGTCTAACTTTAAATAAGCCAACAATTGTATCATTATTCCATAAGAAGAAATATGTATCTGGTACTTTTCCTTCTGGAACATCTATTCCTTGGCTAGATTTAATTAGATTTGGGATAACAGTATTTACAAATTCTTCTTTGCTTACAGATGCATACTTGTTTTGAAATCCATTTTCATCTGCAGGTATTTTTTGTAATGCTTCATACTCCTTGTCGCAGTCTTCTAAGTTAATTGGTTTTAAATACAAATTGTCTTCCATAAATACTCCTTTTCTAAAATCATTTGTGTTTACTTTATATAGTTTTTAAACATACTATATGCTTTTTCTATCCCTTTTACTAAATTATCAACATCCTCTTTAGTGTTATAGAAATTAAAACTTGCTCTACAAGTTGAATCTATTCCTAAGAATCTCATTAAAGGTTGAGCACAATGGTTGCCTGATCTAACTGCTACATTTTCAGTATCTAGTATAGATGCTACATCATGTGGATGGACACCTTTTATATTAAAGGATATAACTCCCGAATGATTTTCGACATTATTTGTCATATATAACTCTAAGTAGTCTAAAGATTTTAATCTATCATATGCATATGATAAAAGTTCCTTTTCTATCTTAGAGATATTATCATAACCTATTTTTGAAATATAATCAATAGCTGCTTTTAATCCAATTACACCTTCAACGTTTTGTGTCCCTGCTTCAAACTTGTTTGGAAGTGGCGCAAATGTTGTGTTTTGCTCATGTACATATTCAATCATATCACCACCCATTAAGAAAGGTGTCATTTTGTTTAAAATTTCTTTTCGTCCGTATAACACTCCAATTCCAAGTGGTGCAAGCATTTTATGTCCAGAGAACACAAAAAAGTCGCAACCTAGCTTTTGTACATCAATTTTCATATGAGGAATACTTTGTGATCCATCTACTACTACTATTGCACCAACTTCATGTGCTCTTTTAATTATTTTCTCTACATCATTTATTGTTCCCAAAACATTTGAAACATGTGTAATTCCAACAATTTTTGTTTTATTTGTAATCTTATTTTGAATTTCTTCATCAGGAATTTCAAAATTATCATTAATATACATATAGTTTAATTTAGCACCTGTTTTGCTAGTTATTTTTTGCCATGGAACTAAATTAGAGTGATGCTCCATTATTGAAATTACTACCTCATCGCCTTCTTTTAGATTATCTAAGCCATAAGAATATGCAATTAAATTTAAACTTTCAGTAGCATTTTTAGAAAAGATTATTTCTTCTCTATGTGGTGCATTAATAAACTTAGCTATCTCATCTCTAGCATTTTCATATTGAGTTGTTGCATCAATACTTAGTGAATATGCCCCTCTATGAGGATTAGCATTATTGTGCTCATAATACTCTTTAATAGCATCAATTACGCACTTAGGCTTTTGAGATGTAGCACCACTATCTAAATAACTAATGTTTCTATTTTTTAATATTGGAAAATCTTCTTTATAATCCATATTAATTCCTTTCTTAATCTAATTTTGAATCTAGTTCTTTTATGATATCTTCTCTATACTTTGGATTCTTAATCGATTCTAATATATTATTAAAGTTTGCTCTTACCATAAGTTTCATTGCTTCTTTTTTGTTAATTCCTCTAGTCATAACATAGAATAGTTCTTTTTCTCCAATTTTACCTGCTGATGAAGAATGGTTTCCTTCTACATCTTCTTCTGAACAAAGTAACATTGGAAGTGCAATAGATCTTGCAGTATCAGAAAGTAACATACAATTTTCAGCTTCATTTCCTACTGCTTTCTTAGCACCTCTTTTAAAATCTATTGTACCTTTGAAATTCTTTTTTGAATGGTCTTTTAATGCTCCTTGGACATCTATATCAACCTTTGTTTTTTCTCCTCTTAATTCAGCAATATAATTTAGATCAAATCTTTGATCATCTTTGCCAAGGTAAATACATTTAATGTTATTCTCTGAAGAAATTCCTTCTTGATTAGTATATAAATTTGTTATACTTTCGGAACCACCAAAATCAACAACTATAAATGTAATCTTAGAATTTTCTTCAAATTCGTTTTGAACACTTAAAAAGTTTTTGGTATTTTGATTTAAAAGATTAATTAAAACAACTGTAAGTTCAGAATCTTTTTGGGCAAGACATCTTACTATACCATTATGATATCCTTTAACATCTTTATCTTCTTCATATTTTATAATAACTGTCCCTTTTGCATTTTCTTCTGAAACAATTTCTATATTATCAATAAGTAAATCATTTTCATCATCTAATTTCAAATCAATCATAGTTTCATCTTTTTGCTTTGTCGAATTAACTATTTTTAAATTAACATTAGAATAATTTTTAACTTCATCTTCTAATTCTTTTTTTAAACCAAAAGCAAGATTAAAATCTTTACTTACATTACTTGAAATAAACTTATCTTGTCCAATAAAAGTTATATTCTTAAATGGTTTTAATTTAGTATGTAATTTTAAATCTTTAACTTCAACATTATTAATTAAAAAATTCTTTGAAGTTCTAACTGGTGTTTCGTTTAAAATCATTATTTTTATCTCCTACTTATTTATCCTATAGCTCCTTCAAGTTCTAGGTTTATCAAATTATTCATCTCTACTGCATATTCTACTGGTAATTCTTTTGATATTGGATATGCAAATCCTCTTACTATCATTGCTTTAGCATCTTCTTCTGAGATACCTCTACTCATCAAATAGAATATGGTTTTATCAGAAATCTTTCCAATAGATGCTTCATGTGAAAATTCTACTTCATCTGTTCTAATATCGTTTGTTGGAATTGTATCTGAAATAGATATATCATCTAGCATTAAACTTTCACATGATACTGTTGATTTAGATCCTTTGGCATTTTCTGCAATTCTAATCATAGATCTATAAGTGCATTTGCCACCATTTTTTGAAATAGATTTTGCATTTACAACACTTGATGTATTTGGTGCATTATGAACAGCTTTAAATCCATTGTCTAAGTTTTGTCCTTTTCCAGCAAATGATATACCCGTAAATTCTGTCTTAGCATTTTCTCCATTTAATATACTCATTGGATATAACATTGATATTCTAGATCCAAATGAACCACTTACCCAATCTACTTGAGCATCTTTTCCAACTAATGCTTTTTTAGTATTTAAATTTAGCATATTCTTTGACCAGTTCTCAATAGTTGAATATCTTAAGTAAGCTCCGTCTTTTACAAATAGTTCAACACACCCTGCATGTAAGTTTACTTTATTATATTTTGGAGCACTACATCCTTCTATAAAATGTAAACTTGCTCCTTCTTCCACTATTATTAATGTATGCTCAAATTGTCCTGATTCAGGCGAGTTTAATCTAAAATAACTTTGAAGTGGTACATCTACCTTTACTCCTTTGGGAACATATACAAAAGATCCACCAGACCAAACTGCAGCATGTAAAGCAACAAATTTATGATCAGATACAGGTACACATTTCATAAAATACTTCTTAACTAAATCTGGATATTCTCTAACAGCAGTTTCCATATCTGTATAGATAACCCCTTGTTTAATTAAGTCTTCTTTCATACTATGATATACAACTTCAGAATCATATTGAGCCCCAACACCTGCTAGAGAAGTTTTCTCTGCCTCTGGAATACCTAGTTTATCAAAAGTATTTTTGATATCTTCAGGAACATCTTCCCAAGAACTATTTAAACCGGTCTTTGGTCTAACATATGTTGCTATTTCATTCATATTAAGTTCTGATAAATCAGGTCCCCAAGTTGGCATTTCTAAGCTATTGTAAACCTCTAAAGCTTTTAATCTAAACTCTCTCATCCAATCTGGATCATTTTTTTGTTTAGATATCTCTTCAATTATTTCTCTTGTAAGACCCTTTTTTATTTTATAGTCATATTTATCTTCATTTTTAAAATCATAAATATTTCTATTTATTTCATCTACGTTTGTTTTAGCCATTATAATCTCCTAAACTAATTCTTTAAATTTAGCATATCCATTTTCTTCTATTTCAGAAGCTAATTTTTGATTTCCTGTAGTTACGATTTTCCCATCAACTAATACATGTACATAATCTACTTTTAAATTATGAAGTATTTTAGTATTATGAGTTATTATTAATACAGCATTTGTATCATTTTTGAACATCTCTATACCTTTTGATACTGTTTTAATTGCATCAACATCCAACCCTGAATCAGTTTCATCTAAGATTGCTAGTTTTGGTTTTAATACAAGCATTTGAAGTATTTCATTTTTCTTCTTCTCACCACCTGAGAATCCAACATTTAGACTTCTTTCAGCAGTTTTAGGATTAATATTTAATTCTTCCATATATTTTTTTACTTCATCTTTGAATTCGAATATCTTAACAGGTTTTCCAGTTGTTTTATTTCTAGCATACTTTAGGAAATTATTAACTGTTATACCAGGTATTTCTTCTGGTAATTGGAAAGACATAAATACTCCTTCTCTTGCTATTTCATCAGTTTTAGAGTTTGTAATATCTTTACCATTAAAAAGAATTTTTCCGTTTGTTTTTGTATATTCTGGATTATTAAATATAGCATTTGCTGTTGTTGATTTTCCAGAACCATTTGGTCCCATTATTACATGGATTTCTCCTTTATTAATTGTTAAATTAATTCCTTTAAGTATTTCTTTTTCTCCTGCATTTACATTTAAATCTTTAATCTCTAATAATTTGCTACTCATATTTATTCCCCTTAATTGTTATTTAATATCTTTCTTTTTATTACTTGTTTTTCTTATACAACTTCTACAACGTTCATTGTTTAGGTCATATGAACAATTTAAATCTCCAAGATCTAATACACTATGAACGTATCTTGCAAGTTTATTTAATGTGTTATCATTTAATGCACTTTTCATCTTTTCGGCTTCTTTTTCTGCTTCTTCTTCATTTATTCCAAGAACATCTTTTAAAAACAAAAAAACAATGTCATATGCTTCTATTATCTTTTTTGCTAAGTCTTCACCTTCTTTAGTTAGTTCAATAGTCCCATATGTTTCGTAATTTACTAATTTATTTTCTTTTAAATTATTTAAAGCTTTATTAACACTTGGTTTTGTACAATTCATTTTGTTAGCAACATCAGTAACTCTAATGTTTCCATTTTGCTTGTACAAAATATACATAGTCTTTAAATATTCTTCATTGGCTTTAGATATCATTTTATCTCTCCTTCATTTTTGTTTGCCACGGTTAACATTATATTACTTTATATATATCTTGTCAATAAAAAATATTAATTTTTCCTTATATTTTCGGTATTTCAGAAAAATAAAAAAGAGGCTTAATGCCTCTTTTTTATTTTATTATAGATTGTTCTTTATTGAGCTCTGCTATTAATTCTTCCATTTGTCTTCCCCTAGCTTTAAAAACTTTTACTAACTGGTCTTTTTTATTTTCATCAAATCCTGGAATAGAATCTATTAGTTCTACTAAAACTTTTTCATCAACTCTTGATACCTTTTCCAAAGACTTTTTAGTTTGATTTGGGTATTTTCTCATTAAATACTTAAAACTATCTTGATAATTAGTTTCACGTTTTCCTGCCATAAAGTCTTGAAATAATAAAATTGATAGAGGATGTGTTCTAGATAATTCTTCAGCTTGCTCTTGAGTAAGATGTTCACTATCTTCCAAATTTTCTGATGCAAGAACTGATGCATTATCATATAAAGGATACATACTAATTTCTCCAGTTTTTTTATTTTCTCTAAGTAACCAGTTTTTGTGGTCTCTATCTGAATTAACAAATCTTATATCAAATATCATCATATCTATAAAATCTTGAAGAAATTGATTATAGTCAGACATAGGTCTTCCATTAGTTCTTATTCTATCAAAAACAGTATTTAGTACAGACTCAATATCTAGAATCCAGTCATTTTCTTGGGTTATTCCTACTTTTTTTCTATATGTTTTTACTATGTTTATAGGTAAAATTGTAGTTTCATCACTAGAGCATTCTTCATAACTTATTACAGCATTTTCATATCTATCTCTAATTGTTGGATAAATAGCAAGTTCTGTTTCACAAGCATCTATTCCACATGCTTTAGCTAATAAATATCCTAGCATTTCTCTTATATGTACATCTTCAGACCAAAAAGCTCTTTTTAAAAATAAACTATTATGACTATGTCTTCCATATGTTTTTTCCATATTCCTTTTATCATATCTAAATACTTCATCACTTGGTTTAGAAAATTTGTCTTTTTCATATATTTTTTCGTCTACTCTTTTAATATCCATAATTATTAATCCTCATATGAAAAGACAAGATTAAAAATATCTTGTCTTAAGTAAAATCTATATTTCTTTTATTTTTAAGTTGTATTTATCTTCAAATACTTTTTTCTTAGCAATATATTCTTTGGTTTTAAAACCTTTTACATCTATAATGTCTTGACTCCCATCATTATTAAACACTATAAAATCTGCTTTATATTTTAGACCAGCTGCTAGTATAAAAGTTGGTTGCAAGCAGAAGCCTTTAATATCATTAGCTTTTAATCTGTTTTTAAGTTCACAATAATAATCCGCTTCTTTTTGACTATCAAAAGTATGCCCATCAATACTTGTTTTATATGATCTGTATTTTGCTTTTTTTCCTTTGCTTTCTGTATACTCTTTATAATCATCTACAGTCCAATGTTCCATCACATTCCTCCAATTAATGATTATTTTTTCTTGTAAATTATTTTTTCATAGTTACTATTTTTTGCTTCTTCTACCATTGAGTTATAAACTTTATCTCTTAAATTCTTAATAGCTTTCTTTTTATCTAATCCCTCATCTGCAAAAAATGGTCCATTTATATAAGATACCATTTTAAGTTTTTTCCCTTCCTTTTGGTATGTATTTGTAATTGAAAAGGTTGGTACATTTAATTCTACAGGATATCTAAAAGATACGCTATTAAAATTTCTAATTTTTGTATAATATGGCCAAATATGTGCTTCAGGATAAATAGAAATAGATTGATTTTTATCTATTCTCCTTTTTATTTGGCCAAGAAAATTTTTTGAAGCTTTTATATTACTAGGTGTAGGTATAGCACCTAACATTTCAACGAGCCATCCTGTTCCTTTAACTGAAATATTTTCAGGATTAACTATAAGGAAATTTCTCTTTGGATATATTGCAACAGATGGTATAAAAGTATCTGCAAAGTTTTGTGTATGATTACAATATATAAACGCTCCTTTGTTTTTAGCTTCTTTTAATTTTTCTTTTCCGATAAACTTATGACTAAATTTAAATCTTAAATATAATAGCTTTATTGGCATACTTAATATGTTTTGAATAATACTTGAGAAAAATTCCCATATAAAGCTTTTTTTATATTTAAATTTTTCATCTATTTTTCTAGATTCAATAGTTGTTCCAGAAAATTCATCATTAAGTTCATCTTCATAATAAATAATTTCTTTTTCCATTTTAACCTTTAATTTGGCATCTTTTCTGGAGGTGTTGTATATGTAAGTGGTACTTTATAGAAATCTTCATATACTTCTTTCCAAACTTCTGCATTCTTTTCTTTCATTGATTTAGTATTCTCTTTTTCTGAAAGTTTTTTATCTGGATAAATTGGTTTTCCAATGTTAATTGTATATTCTTGAATTGTAAATCCATCATCACCAACTAGATTACTATCTTCCATAGTAATAAAAATTGGAATTACTGGAACCATATTTCTTGATGCTATTCTATATCCACCTTGTTTTAATGGTTTTGGTTTCTTATAGTTCCACCATAAGCTTTGCTCTGGATATATAAGAATCATATCTCCTCTTTTTAATATATCATCAGCAGCTTTCATAAACTTAACCATTGTTTGGTTATTTGAGCTTAGTGGTAATGTATCACAGTTTTTGAAGAAGAATCCATAAAGTCCAGGGAAGTTTGTATAGTTTCCTTCTCTTATTACTTTATATAATTTCTTTCCTCTTGTACTTTTTACCTTTTTAAATGCTGTTTCTACAGCAAAAACATCAAATGGATTAAAGTGGTTACATGTAAGAACTGCACCGCCCTCAATCTTTTCTAAGTTTTCTAATCCTTTAATTTCTTTGATTAAAAGCTTCTCACTTTTAACTAGATAATCTAAGAACTTTTCACCTATATAATTAGCAAATCTTGTTTTAACTTTACTTGTAATCTTTCTATTTAAATAGTCAATTCCTTCAGGTGTAAGTTCAATAGTAGGAGGATCATTCTCAACATCTTGATCAAATTTTCCTTCTTTTTCTAATTCAGCAATTTTATCTAATATTTCTATTCTGTCTTTAGCTTTTTCTATAATGTTATTTTTATTTGGTCTATCATCGCCAACACAGTCACATTCCTTTTGAGCTAATTCTTGAAGTTTTTTATTAGCTTCCATATCACTAAATCTCTCCTCTTCAGTATACTCATCTTTAATTCTTAATATTTCATCAAAATATTCTGTTTTTTGAGCATATTCCCAGAAGTATTCTTTATATAGAATATCTTCAAAGTGCCATGGTTTAAAAGCAAGATTATAGTGTATTATTTTTAGTTCATCTCTTGGTACTACGTCACCACCTATTGGCATTCTGTCCCAGACATTGTCTAGTAGATAAACTCTTCCTTTACAAAGTCTATTTAAATAATCTTGATCTTGTGCTACTGTAAATCTAATCATGCTTAATGAATATATAAACTTCTCTTGAAACTTAAATTTTCTAAGTTCATCTAAATTCATTACTAATATTCCAGCATTGAAATATCTGTCTGACGAATTAACTCCAACTACCTTTTCAACATAGTTTTGGAATACTTCAATTGTAGTTATTACATCATCAGGTGCTGCTGCTATTAAATTGTCTCCTATATTAACATTGAAAAGATTTGCTATATCATCTAGGACTACTATATCACTATCTAAATATAGAACTTTATCATATTGAGGATATAGTTCAGGAATAAATAATCTAAAGTATGTTGTTTTAGAATAATAATCTCTTGTATAAAGCTTATCTTTTATTCCATCTATATAATAATTTAAGTCTACAAATTCTATAGAAACATTTTCTTGTTCATATTTTTTTATCTTTTCCTGATTTTCTTTAGTTATATCAGTGTATAAGACTTTTATAATGTATGTGTTTTTTCTTGAAGAATTATCTATTAATGATTGCAGCGCTACAGCCAGAAATGGGATGTAACCATTATCAACTGCAAAAAATATCGGTATGATTCTTGAAGATTTACTTCTCATCATTTTCTCCTTCCTCAAATTCTTTTTTACGGTTCAAATATTCTTCTAAATCTTTATCGAATCTATGGCACTTTAGTACTTCATGAACTTCTTTTACATGCCATTGTTTAAAATTTTCTGTACGTGGTGGAAATGGCCAAAGCATTAATCTTTTTGCAAAGTGACATATTATAGTTCTTTCATCATTAAATCTAGATTGTTCATTATAGATTCTAGGTAAAAGCTTTTTCTTTGTTGTATTAAAGAACAATGCACTTTGATCTGCAAATAACAATTTTTTCTTTTTAAGTAAAGCTCTAGCTTTTTCCATTATTCTAGTTTCTCTACATTTTTGCATATTAAAAAGTAGCATTCCAGCATTTATATAATCTGGTCTTATCACCCAGCAGCCATATTTTTCTTTTACAGCTGCATATTCAACATCACTTACATCTTTATTATATAATTCAGCAATATCGCCACCACACATCATATCTATATCAAGATATAATAATTTGTCTGGCATATCAGGTACTAAATCAGCTAATAGTCTAAGTAATGTATAAGGTGTGCAATAGGCACCTTCATTTTTACCATTTGCAAACTCCTTATTATATATATCTGTTACATCTACTTTAGTTACTTTATTATTTATATTTTTTTCTTTAACTACACTATTTAAAAACTCAATTTGTTTATCAGTAATGCATGTATATTCAGGTTTTAGATTGTGTGCATCCATTGTAAATATATAACAATTAATATCTTCCTTTGTTCTATTGGTTATAGATATCAATTCAGTAAGGGCACCATCAAATACCTTGTAGTTTCCGCATAATAGAATATTTACCATACTATTCTCCTGTAAATAAGATCCGTTAAGTATTTTATCACATTGCTTAATATATTTCAAGAATATGAACGAAAGGTCATCTTTATTCTTCCATTTTATGTAAATCTGTGATATAATTATTTTGTTCCTAGTAAACGTAGCACAGAAGGGAGTTTTTTGAGCTATGAAAGACAATTTTAACCGTTTCACAGATGCATCATCAGAAAAAGATGGAATAGTCTTCTATTCTAATCGGATCCCTGGAATGGGCGTAATATCAACTGTATTGCCCGATGGCTCGATAAGAGCTGAGCCTATACCTGCTGTAGTCAAGGATTTTTTGGAAGCAATTAAAGGAGATGGTCCATTGAAGGACTACCATGTTAACAAACAGACCGTGATCATTATTGACTCCTTGCTTATTATTGCAGCAATCATTTCAACGAAATTCTGGTGGATTTGGGGCGCATTCTACTTTGCGTTTGCTACTTCCCAAGATTTCATCCAGTCTGTTGTCTTGATTGCAACATTAAAGCTTGGAAAGTCAAAGCAATTGGCCAGATTTCACGCAGCTGAACACATGTCACTCAATGCCTACCAGTCATTAGGACGTGTTCCTACACTTGAGGAAATCAAAAAATACTCAAGATTTTCTAAGTACTGTGGCTCCAGAAAAATGATTGAGACTAATTTCTTTTACTCATTGATAATTCTCATTTTCATTATTTTCGAGTCCAACAGTTTCATTCCTCTCATCATTCTTGGTGTATTAATGCTCATCCTGAAGCTGACTCATACACCGGTATTCAAAGTACTTGGATTCCTTCAGATACTTGTTACTAATAAGCCTACTGATTTAGAGCTTAACGTTGCAATCGAAGGATTGAAGGAACTTGAAAAGTTTGAGGATGATTTCGCCGAAATGATGGAAAATGCACGTAAGCAGCTCGAAGAAGATGGGTTCAATCTAGAAAGTGAAATCCCGGCATTATGTATTGAAATCTATGCAAAATAATAATTAATAACAGCGGCAAGGCACAAGAAAACACTCCCAACTGACTTATACGAAAAGTCAGTTGAGAGTGTTTTCATTTTTTTATATTTATTTATTTTTTGTTATGGCTCTATAAAGAGCTTTGTGTATTTCTGCAAAAGGTATTATTGAAACAGCTATTCCAATAGCAACTAATAATTCTATTAATGAAATAGATGCTAAACCAAATACCTTTGCTAAAGGTGAGTATATAACAAGTAATGTTAATAATATTGTTATAAATGTTGAACCTATTAACCATTTATTTCCAGTCTTCATAGTAAATATAGAATTTCTTTGACTTCTCATTGCAACAGCATAAAACATTTCAATAAAGTTTGCTGTTAAGAATGCCATTGTCATTCCATCTATAGATTCAAATATTCCAAAATGTCCTAATTCCATATATTGGCCTACAAAGAATGATAAAAGAACTAGAATAGCCATTATTGTTCCATGAACTATCATTGCACTTGTAGCACCATTTGCAAATACGCTTTCATTAGAAGCTCTAGGCTTTCTTTTCATTAGGTTTCCTTCTGCTTTTTCCATACCTAAAGCTAAACCTGGTGTTGAATCTGTAACCATGTTAATCCATAATAGTTGTGCTGGTGTAACAACTGTTATACCAAATGCAGAAGCTAAGAAAACATATAATACCTCTGCCATATTTGTAGAAAGTTGGAATTGTAAAACTTTTCTAATATTATCATAGATTTTTCTTCCTTCTTCTACTGCATTAACTATAGTTGCAAAATTATCATCTGCTAAAACCATATCAGATGCGCCTTTAGTAACATCAGTTCCTGTTATACCCATAGCTACACCAATATCTGCAGCTTTTATAGAAGGAGCGTCATTTACTCCATCACCTGTCATTGCAACAACTAAATCTTGTGCTTTCAAAGCTTGGACTATTCTTGTTTTATGTTCTGGTTGAACTCTAGCAAATACAGAATGTTTATTTACTACATCAATCATTTCTTCATCAGAGTATTGATCAAGATCTGTACCTTGCATAGCTTCATCATTTTCTTTTATTATCTCTAAATCTTTACCAATAGCTGTTGCAGTATCTATATGATCACCTGTAATCATTACTACTCTTATACCAGCGCTCTTACAGTTTTCTATAGCTTGAGCAACTTCAGGTCTACATGGATCTATCATTCCAACAAATCCAATAAATGTTAAATCTCTTTCTAGATTATCTGTTTCAAATTTTTGTGGTACTTCTTGATGTTGTCTATATGCAGCTCCTAATACTCTTAAAGCTTTATCTGCATATTCTTTATTTAGTTTCTTTATTTCTATTTTATCTGCTTCAGTGATTGGATTAACTTTACCATCTTTTAATATATTAGAACATCTTTCAAGTAAAATTTCACATGCACCTTTTGTATATTGCATTATTTGTCCATTTTCATTATGAACAGTTGTCATTAATTTTCTCATTGAATCAAAAGGAACTTCACCTATTCTTGGTGCCTCTGCTGATAATTTATATTTTGGAAGCCCTATTTTATTTGCATAGTTTACTAAAGCAGCTTCTGTAGGTTCACCGAAAGCTTCTTTGTCATCTACTCCAATTGTTGCATCTGAACAAAGTGCCATAGCCTTTGCTAATAATTTTTCATCACTTGTTTCAGAATCTACAACGGTCATTTTGTTTTGTGTTAGTGTACCTGTTTTATCAGTACAAATAACTTGTGTACATCCTAAAGTTTCAACCGCGCTAATTTTTCTAATTAATGCTTGCCTTTTTGACATTGATGTAACACCCATTGAAAGAATAATTGTTACAACAGCAGGTAATCCTTCTGGAATTGCTGCAACAGCTAAAGCAACAGCAATTAGGAATGTATCTAACACGTGATTTATTGAGAAATCTCCTGTTTTTATAATTCCAAATATAAATACAAATATACTTATGCCAACTACAAGCTTAGTAAGCATTTTTGATATTTCTGCCATCTTCTTTTGAAGTGGTGTTTTTTCATCTATTGTAGATTGTAGTGCTTTTGCTATTTTACCCATTTCTGTATCCATACCAGTTGCAACAACAATTGCTTTTCCTCTACCATATGCAATAGTACTTCCACTATATAGCATATTTGTCCTATCTCCTAAAGGAATATCCATTACATTTTCTTTTAGGTTTATTAAATCTACTATTTTATTTACAGGTACTGATTCACCAGTTAATGCTGATTCTTCAACTTTTAAGCTATAGCTTTCTATAATTCTACAATCGGCGGCTACACTATCTCCTGCTTCTACTATTAAAACATCTCCAACTACAACATCTTCACTGTTGATTGACTCAATTACTCCATTTCTAATTACTTTACTTTGAGCCTTTGTCATTTCCATCAACGAATCAATTGCATGCTCTGCTTTAGATTCTTGAACCATTCCTAAAATTGTATTTATTACTACGACAAATAATATAATAAACACATCAGCAAATGATTCACCACTCGCAATAGAAGTTATTAAAGAGATTGCAGCAGCTGCTAGAAGCATAATTATCATTGGATCTGCTAATGATTTAAAAAACTTCTTAATAATTCCATCTCTTTTAGCTTCTTCTAACTTATTTTTTCCATTTTCCTCTAATCTTCTTTTTGCTTCTTCTTCTGTTAATCCTTCTGGCGTAGCATGTACGTCATTTAATACTTGGTCAATACTCTTTAAGTACTCTTTCATTTTCTAATTCCTCCTACAAAAAAGGTTACTAGCCTTTGATTTGCTGCTTTTGAAAGCTCTATATACAAAAATAGAGACTCATTTGCAGCTTGCAAACGAGTCTCATTATTTAAAACATAACCAGATTATTCTTAATCGCGTCTGTTGGTCATATTACATATTGCTATGTCAATTACTCCCTCATTTATAAAACTATTATATCGAATTTTTCCTTTGTATGCAAGCATTTAAATATTTAATTGTAAAAAAATTAATCTTCCATCCAAAATGCTTTATATACTTTATAAGCTGAATAAATATCATATTTGCTTGTTACTTCATATGGTGAATGCATTGATAATAATGGCACACCACAATCGATAACATCCATTCCTTTGTTAGCCAATATTAGGGCGATTGTTCCGCCACCTCCAATATCTACTTTACCAAGTTCAGCTAATTGATATTGAACATTATTTTTCTCACATAGATTTCTTATCCATGCAACATATTCAGCATTTGCATCTGAAGCTCCAGACTTTCCTCTTGCTCCAGTATATTTGTTAAGTGAAATACCTTTTCCTAAAAATCCAGCATTGTGTTTGTCTGAAACTGAAGCATATAAAGGATCATATCCTGCATCAACATCAGAAGATAACATCTTTGTACAGCTATATACTCTATCAATTAAGTTTGGTCTATTTACATTTAATTTATTTAGCATCTCTGATACAAAGAAATCAAACATATGTGATTCCATACCAGTATTACCCATACTACCTATTTCTTCTTTATCAGCTAATATACATACAGATGTAACTTTAGGATTATTAATTTCCATTATAGCTGCTAAAGATGTATAAGCACATATCTTATCATCTTGTCCATAAGCTGCAACCATTGAAGAATCAAATCCTAAACTTCTAGCTTTAAAAGCTGGAACTAATTCTATTTCAGAAGAATTAAAATCAACTTCTGTTATTCCATATTTTTGGTTTAATATATTTAATATGTTTAATTTAACTTGTTCTGTACAGTCTTTTTCTTCTAAAGGAATACTTCCTATTAAAAGATTTAAGTTTTCACCATCAATACCATTTGCAAGTTTCTTTTGCATTTGATCTTGTGCTAAGTGTGGTAAAAGGTCTGTAATTGTAAAAATAGGATCTTTATCATCTTCACCAATACATACTTCGACTTTTTCTCCATTAGGTTTACAAATCACTCCATGAATTGATAGTGGTATTGTTGTCCATTGATATTTTTTAATTCCACCATAGTAATGTGTTTTTAAATAGCACATTCCAGTATCTTCATAAATTGGATTTGGCTTTAAATCTAATCTTGGAGAGTCAACATGTGATCCTATAATATGCATTCCATTCTCAATAGGTTCTTGTCCTATTACTGCCAAATACATACTTTTATCTCTATTAACAAAATAAATTTTATCTCCTGGATTTAGCGACTCAAATTCCATTAAGTCTTTGAATCCATTTTCATTTGCTAATTCTTTTGCATTTTTTACAAATTCTCTTTCGGTCTTAGATCTATTTAAAAAATCCATGTATTTATCTGATACTTCAAATGCCTTTTTCTTCTCATCTTCTGAGATTTTTTTCCATCCACATTCTTTTTTATCAAATAATTTTTCTTTTAAAGTTTCTCCCATATTTTCCTCCTTGGTTCTATAATAAACTTACAAGCAAAAGTATATCATATAGAAAAAATAAAATGAAGAAAAAAATTATTTTTTTCTTCATTTTATTAACCTAATTTCCGCTTCTCTCTCCAATCTTTTCTACCGATTGATTTTTATTATTCTCACTTTTTATAGAATCTATTATTGTTATAAATTTCACAGTACCTTTTGTTTCTTCATCTTTCTTAGTAAATGAGCTGTAGTTATCTGCTAGTTTCTTTAATTCCTCTAAACGACTAATTTTATCTTTTAAATTTCCATTTATTAAATTAGCTATTGGTTTTATAGCTTCATCATTATATTGAGTTAACCCATCTGATAAAGTATTTCCTCCTTCAGCTAGTTTTGAGGTTCCTTCTTTAACTTCTGAAGTACCATTATATAATTCTTTTGATCCGGCATTTAAATTTACTAAGCCATTATATAATTGGTTTGTTCCTGCTTCTAATTGTTTTGCACCACTTACTAAACTTGTGCTTCCATCTTCTAGTTCTTTTGAACCTGTCTCTAAACTTGATATAGCACCATTTAAGTTTCTCATAGAATCTATAGTATTTATAGAATTATCTACTACTGCTATATTTCCTTCAACAAGGCTTACTAATCCTTTATTAGTTTCTACTGATGTATTGATACTATCTGTTGTTTGATCTAACAAATCTATAATTATATTTATTGATTCTACATTGCCATTTAATGATACTAATGTTCCTTCTAGGCTATCTTTAGTACTTTTAACTAAAGTTACTGTTTGTGAGAGATTTTCAACAGAAGTCTTTAGAGTAGTATATCCTTCATCATCTTCTGTCATGGTATTGAGTTTTGCTTTTAAAGATTCTAATTCATTATTTAATGTATTATATTTTGTAGTTACTTGATTAATTTTTGTTTTTATTGCCTCAATCTGACTTTCTATTGTAGTAATCTTATCTTTAGCCTCTTTCTTTTGATTTTCTATTTGTGTTAGTTTGGCTTCTAATGCTGTATTTGCATCTGAAAGTTTAGATTTTGCATTTGTATTTTGTGATTTTAAATAATTTAAAGTATTTTGATTTTTGATGTTCTCTTCTTCACTTGGAAGAGCATTTTTAATACTTGTTAGTCCTGTTGTTATTTGTTTTTGTCCGTTATTAATACTATCTGTACCTACTACAAATTTGCTCATATTGTCTTTTATTGTTTTACTTCCATCTTTTAACTGATTACTTCCATCATATAATTCTTTACTTCCAGAATTTAATTTTTCAACTCCATTATCTAAGCTTGTTAATCCTTCTGAAAGTTCTTTGCTTCCATCTACTAATTTATTTGTTGCTTCTTTAAGAGAATCTATTTTACTATATATACTATCTATCTTATCAAATATTTTTAAGTCCTCTTTTATAGTTATTGGAGCTGTATAGCAAATAATATTATTGGCTTCAAATTTAGTAGTCTCAAATGATATTTCCATATCTTCTGGTATATCTATTTCATTATTTGTTATATTTAAACTTTCTTTCATTCCTGGGAAAGAGAATCCTAAGATAGTAGATTTAGTTCCATCATCAATTATTTTTCCAGAAGAAATATTTAAGTTGTCTATATTCTCATTATTAATTATAGTACCGAAAGCTACAACAAAAGGAGTATATAATGTAGTATTTTTTTCACTTATTCTAACTTGGTGGCTTTCTATATTATTAAATTCTATTTTTATTGTAACTTTTCCTGATTTACCGGCTAATTCTTCAGGAGTTATTTCATTATCATCTAAATAGTATTTAATGCTTATTTTTACTGGTAATTCATTTTCTGTAGTTCCTTTATAGTAAATGTCTTTACCACTAGCATCCCATACTATATATTTTCCTTCCTCTTTATAAGATTCTTCTCCGTTTGTATTTTCTATATTAAGAAGATCTGTCATATCTTTTAATAATTCTAAATCTTCTTCATTAATTAAATGTTCTGTAACTATTTTTTGATATGCATTTCCATTACTGTCTAAATTTGAATATATAGTTTCATCTTTTGTAAACGCTGCAACTGGTAATGTATATAATGACATTGATATAAGCAATAATGCTGCCATTGTTTTAAATAGTTTACTCTTCATTTTGTTTTCCCTCCTATATTAATTTTTTACATCTTTCATATTTATTGTTGTTTTTACAATTAACTTATCAAAAATCATAAGTGCTGAAGGCAATACTGTTATTACTATTAATACGCTTAGTAGTGCACCTCTTGCCATAAATGTACAAAGAGTACTTATAAGATCTATTTTTGAGAATACTCCAACTCCGAATGTTGCCCCAAAGAAACTTAGTCCACTAACAAGTACTGAAGATATTGATGTTCCTAATGCATCTCCTACGGCATCAGTTTTATTCATTCCATTTCTTCTATTATTTAGATATTTGTTAGTAATTAATATTGCATAATCTATTGTTGAACCAAGTTGAATTGTTCCTATAACAATAGATGCTATAAATGGTACTGGCGTTCCTGTGATATATGGAATACCCATATTAATAAATATTGCAAACTCTATTATTGCTATTAGTATGAATGGTAACGAAATAGATCCAAGTACTAAACACATAATTACAAAAATAACACCAATTGAGAAAGTATTAACAGCTCTAAAATCATGAGAACTTACTTCTACTAAATCTTTCATTAAACATCCTTCACCAACAAACATTGCATTTTCATCATATTTCTTTATAATTTCATTTATTTTTGTTATTTGTTCATTTAATTCATTTGACGCAATTTCATATTTTGATCCAACTAGAATCATTTGGTAATTATCACTAATAAAAATATCTTTTATATCTTTTGGAAGCACTTCATTTGGTAACTTATTATCTATTTTTGAATATGATAATGTAAAATCTAGTCCTTCAAGTTGTTTTATCTCATCTAACATTTTATTGATTTCTTTTTCTTCTAATTTGTTATCAACAAGGATCATAGATTGAGATGTTAGTCCGAATTTTTCCTTTAATTCATTATTTGCTTGTACACTTACTAATGAATCTGGTAGTGAATCATGTAATTTATAATGAATAGTAGTATTATTTTGTGCATACCATGCAAATGGAAGTATTATTAAAAATACTATAAAAATAACTACATGATATTTCATACAAAATTCTTTGATATGTCTAAACTTAGGTAAGATAACTTTGTGTTCTGTTTTAGTTATTAGTTTATCAAATATTAGTATTAAGGCAGGTAAAATAGTTACGACTGCTATTAAACCAAACATAACACCTTTTGCCATTACTATTCCTATATCTTTTCCAAGCGTTAAGTCCATACTACATAATGCTAAGAACCCTGCGAATGTTGTAAGAGAACTTCCTAAAACAGATTTAAACGTTTTAGAAATTGCTATTGCCATAGCTTTATTGTTGTCACTTTCTGCCTTTTTCTCATCTTTATAGCAATGGTATAAGAATATAGAAAAGTCCATAGTAACTCCTAATTGTAGAACTGCACTTATGGCTTTTGTTATATAAGAAATATCTCCTAATATAAAATTAGTTCCCATATTGTAAATTATTGCTATTCCTATATTTGCTAAAAATAGAAATGGAGCAAAATAAGAATCAAGTGCAAGTTGAAGAATTACTAAGCAAAGAACTACTGCTATGAACACATATGCAAAAACTTCTTTGTCTGATAAATCTTTTGTATCAATTAATGTTGAAGTCATTCCTGATACTTTACATCTTTCATCAGTAATATTTCTTATTTCATCTACTGACTTAACTGTCTCATCTGATGAAACTCCTTCTTTAAATGTAACAAGCATTAAAGTTGTATCATCTTTATAAATCTTTTCCTTTATATCACTTGGAATAGCTTCTACTGGAATATTAGTTCCTAATACATCTCCATAGCTTATTACTTTTTCGACATTATCAATTGTTCTAATTTGTTCTTCTAGTTTCACAATGTCACTTGTTTTCATCTTGTCGACAAGAACTATAGAAAAACCTCCCATATTAAAATCTTCTGATAATATCTCTTCACCTCTTACAGTTTCTAAATCTTCAGGTAAATAAACTAATATATCATAATTAATTTTTGTTGCTTTATAACCAATTATTGATGGAATTATTAATAAAAGTGCAATAATTACAATAATTGTTTTATGTTTGCAAACAAATCTAGCAAATCTATTCATTCTACTCTCCTCTCCTATCTATTTAAAATATTCTCTCTTATTATAGGATTTTTATTTTCAATATCAACGACAAAAAACATCATTAGTGAAGATAAACTACATTTGTGTCATTTTTGTTCTCTACATGTGTCGATTATCTTTACTTTTGTTTACAATCGTGCTACCATTTAATATGTAAAGGGAGGTTATTATGGGAGATTTAAGAACTAAAAGAACTTATAAGTTATTAAAAGATTCACTTTTAAAACTATTATCTGAGCAATCTTTTGACAACATTAAAGTAAATGATATATGTGAAGTCGCTATGGTACATAGAACTACTTTTTATAGTCATTTCAATGATAAGTATGAACTATTAGACTATGTTATAAATGAAACTGAAAAAGATATTGTAGGTGAAATATCAATGGCTAATATAGATTCGCCTAGAAGCTTTTATACTAAATTAATTTCAAATGTTTTAGATTATTTAGAATCAAATAAGCTTTTCTTTAGATCTATTATTCAACACAATTACAGTACCGGAATTTTTACAGTAATACACAACTATACTATTAAGCAACTTAAAAATTTATTTGAAGTACAAGAACAAAACGGAATAAAAATTGATGTTCCTATTTCTGTTGTTGCCGAATTTTATTCAGGAGCTGTTACTTCTACTATAATATGGTGGCTTCAATCTAATAGTAAAGTTACAAAAAAAGACCTAGAAAAATATATTGTAAATCTTGTATTTGAAAATCCTTTGGAAATATAACTAAAAGATTAAATTTAATTTACCATTTCTTTTCTTTATAGACATTTTAATAATTATTTTGTATTATATTATTAAGTTAATATGTGATTTGAAAGGATTGATATTATGAAATACTTACAAAAAATATTATTTTTATTAGTTATTGTAGCTTTAGTTTTATGTAGTACTACTTTGGCTGCTACAACTAACATAGATGATGATGAAGACATAGATGAAGAGGTTGTTAATGAAGCAACCATTGATGACGAAGCTGATGATGAAGATGAAGATTTAGATAGAAACACTAATAATAACACAAGCAACACAGCAAGAAATAGAACTTCAAGCAATACTTCAAATGAATCAAATAATAGAGTTAATAATGATACAACTACTAATGCTAGGACAACAACCGGTTCTACAGACACAACAACATCTACTACTTCAGGAATAAATAATGGAAACTTAACTATTTCTAATATACTTTCTATTCTTTTAATTGCTGTTGGAGCTTTAATTATTTTACTTGCTATAGCAATATTAATTAGAATTGGTAAATAAAAAATAATGTTAATCAAGGCAAAGATTCATCTTTGCCTTTTTCTTATCTCTTTTAATTAAATCATAAACGTGTTATAATAACATATATCAATTTTAAGAAGGTAAATTATGGAAAATAAATTAATAGCTAAGAATCCGGTTGCTCATCACAATTATGATATTAAATATACTATAGAAGCTGGAATCGAATTACTTGGTACTGAAATAAAGTCAATAAGAAATGGTAAAATGAACTTAAAAGACTCTTATGCCATTGTTAAAAATGGTGAAGTTTTAGTTTATGGCATTCATATAAGTCCATACGAATTTGGTAATATATTTAACAAAGACCCTTTAAGAACTAGAAAACTATTGCTTCACAAATCTGAGATAAACAGACTTGCAGGTGAAATATCACAAGGTGGTTATTCCCTAGTTCCTGTTGAAAGTTATTTTAAAGGAAGCAAAGTTAAAATTTTACTTGGAATAGGAAAAGGTAAAAAATTATTTGATAAACGTGAAGATTTAAAGAAAAAAGATGCTGAAAGAACTATAAATAGAGCTCTTAAGAATAATTATTAAAATAAAAAACAGCTACATTAAAGTAGCTGTTTTATTTTTTATTTAAGCTTTGTTGCTTGATCCAAATACATCTGTCATTTTATGGGCAACTGCCTTTTCTATTTCGTCTCTAGCAGCTCCTAAATATTTTCTAGGATCAAATACTGAAGGATTTTCTGCAAATGTTTTTCTTACAACACCTGTCATTGCTAATCTTAAATCTGTATCAACATTTATTTTTGATACTCCTCTTTGAGAAGCTTCTTTTAACATTTCATCAGGGCATCCTTGAGCTCCTGGTATATCTCCTCCATTATCATTACACATTTTTACATATTCTTGAATAACAGTAGATGCACCATGTAAAACTATTGGTGTGTTAGGTAATTTTTCTTTAACCTTCTCTAATATATCAAATCTTAAATGTGGTTCTCCTTTGAATTTGTAAGCTCCATGGCTAGTTCCAATAGCTATAGCTAAAGAATCAACTCCTGTTCTTTGAACAAATTCATATGCTTCATCTGGATCTGTAAATAATGCATCTCCTTCTGCTACATTAACATCATCTTCAACTCCAGCTAATTTTCCAAGTTCAGCTTCAACTACCACTCCTTTGCTGTGAGCATAATCAACTACTTCTTTTGTTAATCTTATGTTCTCTTCAAAATCATATTTTGATCCATCAAACATAACAGAAGTAAACCCAGCATCTATACAAGCTTTAGCTGTCTCGAAATCTGGTCCATGGTCTAAGTGTAATGCTATAGGAACTGTTGTATTTTTAACAGCAGCATTAACCATAGCAATTAAATAATCCATTCTAGCATATTTTATTGCGCTAGAAGATACTTGAAGTATAACTGGTGATTGACATTTTTCAGCAGCATCAGTTATAGCTTGAATAAATTCCATATTATTAATATTGAAAGCACCTATTGCATAGTGTCCTTCCATAGCTTTTTTAAACATTTCTTCAGTTGTTACTAAAGGCATATTTTTGTCCTCCTTTTATCTTTATTTATATTTCGTTTTAATTTTATATCTTAAAAAATTCATCGTCAAGTTGCAGATTTTTTTCTCTTATGTTATACTACGGATGAGTATACCAAAAGAAGAGGTGATTAAAATGATAGTTATGAATCATGATGGCGATTTATTTGATGAAAGAAGAAAAAAAGCAGATAGAAGAAAAAAAATATCTGATGTTTTAACAGATAGACGTAAAGAAGACAGACGTAAAGTTGATATAAATGCTCCAAAGCGTAAAAAATAAACCAGTTTTCACTGGTTATTTTTTATTTTATTCAATTGTTACTTTTTGCTTCACAATCCCTTGAAGTTCTTCTCCATCTAAAAAGTTTCTGTAATTTCTAAGTTTTCCTTCATATACTAAGCTCAATCCTTCTAATTTCGAAAAGTCTTGAGGTTTTATTATTTTAGGTAAAACCTTGGTATTTATTTTTGATCTTTTTAACACATATCTTACAAATTCAGCACAATAGAAAGTATTCTTTTTTACTCTTCTTTTGTTTGCAGCAACCATAAAAAGTCCTGCTATATTAAATTTATAAGACTCTTTATTCTTTTCAACATATCCTATCTTTTGTTTTACTTTTTCATATTGTTCATCTGTTACTTCTAATTCAAAGATCGCAGAATCGGTATTATAAAATCTAGCAAAAGTACCTTTATCTACATATTCATGGACAAAACCACCCCAAAATGGGTTATATGGATTTAATCTTCCAAAAGAATACATTTCATTTAATTCTTTATCTAGTGAGATAGAAATATGTGTATATTGATTTTTGGTATATCCTTTAATAATATCTGAAAGGACTGTACCTGTACATGATTGAATTAAATATATTTTGCGCATATTATTCCTCCGATGAATTAATTATACCGCCATTTGTTTTAATTTTACAATTACATTTATATTACTTTTTATAAATTTCTATTCTTGCTTGTTTTAATCTTTCTAAAACCTGTTTTTCCCCATCTTTTACGCTATAATTTCTAAAAGCAAGGTTATTTATCATCTCTTTTGTTTCTTTAGGTAAATTGGGCCATTTTGATTCAATTTCTTCTAAAAAATCAATCCATTTGATATATATTTCTTTATGTTTTTTATAGATATTGTTATTTCCGTTTAACCACTTATTTACAGTGGTAATTTTTTTTGTATCTATTGGGCACTGATTTGTATTAATAAACAAATCTCTACTTATATCTACAGGCACTAAAGGAAATACAACACATTGTACAGGTTTTATTTTTTGAATTTTACACTTATAAGTTCCTTCAGTATTAAACACACAAAAACCTTTATCTCCTTCAGCATTAATAGCTATTTCTATAGAATTGTCTGATACTTTATGAGTGTATTTTTCAATAAACTCATTAGGTGTGATTTTTAAAAACTTGGCAATTTCAATTACATTAATTGGTGTAAGTTTTATATCTCCTCTATTTTGACAGCACTTATCGCATAAAGTGCAATTTATATTAACTTTAGATTTTAACGTTAAAATTTTTTCTTCCATTTTACCTATCTTTCTATACTATATGCTTCTATTGTTAATTTATCCTTAAAAAATTTATCTAAAGATTCTGGTTCTTTAATAATCGTTTCTTTTTGCATCTTATTTAATTGTTTAATTCTGTATTCTAATTTACATGCATCTACTCTAGTTTCAGTTTTCCATGCTCTTTCTAATCTAAGTGCAGTTTTACTTTTTGTGTATTTAGCACACTTTTCATCTTTAGAAAAGTGTTCATTCATTCTTTTATCTAAGTCTGATGCTATACCTGTATATATTGAATTATCTTTGCATCTTAACATATAAATGTAGTACATTTTTTCTCCTTAAAAAATAAGCTTATAAATGTTATAAGCTTATTTTATATATAATTATTATTTTTATCAACATAAAAAAGTTAAACCTCCCGCCATGTGGCGAGAGGTTTTCGCGTTACCAGGATACGGTCTTGATTCCCTCGATCAGAAGCTTCTGACCATCATCGGAAATCTTGACTGACACCAGAATGGTGAGCTTGCCATACTGCAAGCAAAGGACGGACATGCCATGCCCCTTACTCACATCAGGCACGAAGTGCATCTTGTGCACATCATCTCTGACAAGAGCAAGGCCAAGAGTGGTGTTAACGGCTTCAAGGATCTGGTCTTCAACGCGATTGCTGAACATAACTGTTCTCCTCCTTGGCATTGTGCCAAAAATTTTAGGGTATACCCTGATGACGGAGGTTATACGAAGCCATCATCACTTTTTATTATACCATATTTAGCTCTTTTTTTCAATTTTGAGCCCAGTTTCAAAGCTTTATTCAAAATAAAAAACAAGAGCAAAATACTCTTGTTTTTTGGTACCGATGGTGGGACTTGAACCCACATGGTTTCCCGCATGATTTTGAGTCATGTGCGTCTGCCAATTCCGCCACATCGGCTTGTTACTTGCTTAAAAATAATACCAAAAATATCATTTAAAAGCAAGTATAAATTTATTATTTATTAAAGTGATCCTGTATATTCTGGTTCTATATCTAGTGTTTCTCCTTTAAAATCAGAATTATTTGAAGCAATTGAAGCCCATGTTTTTCCATCTGTTGAAATACAAGCTGTATTAATATATGACCAATGGTCCTCAACATACCATCTCATAATAAATACATAATATTCTTTTCCATTGTATTTACCCCAACCAGCATATGAATAACCAATTTCATATCCCATATCAGGATCCTTGGTTCCATAATGCTTTTGAGCTAATGCCAAAGCTTGTTCCTTAGTTATTGCTGGGTTTGTAGGTCCTGTTGAAGTACTATTTGATGCAGATGGCTTTACGCTTGGTGTTGGTGAAGTACTAGGTGAAGGTACTGTTTCATTCATTGCACTTAACATTGGTCCCCAATCTTCGTCTGAACTCATGCCATTGTTTAATTTATACTCTTCACAAGTATTTTTACTCAAGTTTATTTTTAAGCATTTTGTGCAACTCCATTGTCCACCTGGATGGCTAAATCCAACAAATAAAATAATACTTCCATCTTTATCAATATAAAGTCTATCTAATTTTTCTATAGCAGTATTTAATTCATTTTTCCATTGTGTCTCATAATTTGAACCATAGTTATCATTCCAATGATTTCCCCATGCTTTCTTATCTCTATCTATTGTTTCGCTAAATGCTTTACCTGCTAATTCTTTAGCTTTAGATATGGCGCTATCTTTACTTATATTTCCCACAGCTAATACTTCATCTTGAGACATTTTATTTAGTGTTGTCAAATCTACATTATAAGTAGTTCCCCATACACTGCTGTTTCCGCCAATTTTACAAGAAACTGATAAGTATTTATTATAAACACTATATTCATAAGAAATCTCTTCTGTTTCAAGTCCACCTAGAGGTTCATAGCTCGTGCCATTCTTTTCTTTTCTAACTTCTTCTTGTGAGAAACCATATTTACTATAGATTTCTTTATTCATTGCTGCAACATCAGTAGAATCTATATTTATTACAGGATATTCTAAAGATTTATAAGTATCTTTATATGACAAACCTGTATAAACTATTTCTTTTGTATTATCTAATTTCTTAATGTTACGGAACATTTTCTTTGTTTCTACTTTAGATTTTACCTCTTCAGTTATCATATCTTCTGTTTCAACATAATTTTCGGTTGCATCATCAAGAACTTTCTTCTTTTCTTCTTTACTAGCATTCTTATCAAAAGCTACTTTCTTACTATATCCTTCTTCAACTTCAAATGTATCGGTGTCAAAATTTATATTTAATAATTCTGGTTCGTATTTTTTAGAAACAATATTCAAATCATATACTTTTCTTGGTGTAGGTGTTTCTGCATTTTCAACTTTGTTTGTTACTGCATACCAATTATAATCATCATTTTCAAATGTATATAATAGTCTAATATCAAAGTCTTCATTTAGTCCAACTTTTACTGTATCAACTTTATCTTTATCATTAATTTTATAAATATTAGCTATTCTTTCTTTTAAATTATTAAATCCATAAATAATTAATTCTGGAATGGAATCTTTATCAATATCAACTAATTGAATCTCTTGATTTTCTAAATCTTCTAATTTTTTATCCTTGTCTTCTAATATTTCTAGGTAAACTTCTCCCCATTTTAGGTTTTTCTTCTTAGAAGAACTATCATCTTTATTTAAAAAGTAAACTCCTGCTGCAGCTCCTCCAGCAATTGCTAAGGCTAAAATAATAACTAAAGCGATTATTAGTCCTTTTTTACTCTTTTTTCCGTTATTATCTTTTTTAGTCTTCTTTGTTTCTTCTTTTTTTACGTCCTCAACTTTTTCTTCTACTTTAACTTCCTTTTCAACATCCTTTTCTTCAAGTAAATCTTTTTGATTATCCAAGATTTAAGCACTTCCTTCCTAAATAAATTACATTTTACTTGGCATTTTAATTCCTAAAAGCCCTGCACCGATTTTTAAAACTTTTCCCACGCAGTATGTTAAATAAGCTCTTGAATCTTTTAATTTCTCATCATCAACCATTATTCTATTTTCATTATAGAAATTAGAATAATTTTGAGATAGTTCAATTAAGTATCTAGAAAGTATTGCAGGTTCATTTTTTTCTGCTGCACTTTCTAATATTTCACTGAAACTATATAGAGATTTGATAACATTTATAGATGACTCATCTGTTAAAAGTGAGAAGTCAACATTATTAATATCTGGCTTTTTATCTAGATTTTCTAATATACTATTTGTTCTTACGTAAGTATATTGAATATATGGCCCTGTTTCTCCTTGGAAATTTAATGCAGTATTCCAATCAAATATTTGATCTTTATTTGTAGTAGTAGATAATGTATTAAATATAATTGCTGCAATACCAACTTTATTTGCTACATCGTCTTTATTTTCCAAATCTGGATTTTTCTCTACTATTATTTCTTTAGCTTTATTAATTGTCTCATTAATCAAATCTTCAATTTTAACAACATTACCTAAACGAGTAGACATCTTACCTGTTGGAAGTGATACCATACCATAAGATACATGTTTTAGTCCTTTTACATATTTTTCATCAACTAAATATTTAGCAACTGCAAATATTTGTTTAAAGTGAAGATTTTGTTCATATGCAACAACATATAAACATTTATCAAAATCATATGTTCTTGCCCTATATAAAATTGCTGCTAAATCACGTGTAGCATAAATTGAAGAACCATTTGTTTTTTGAATAATACAAGGAGTATCTATTCCTTCGTCTGTTAAATCTACAACTCTAGCTCCTTCAGATTCTGTTATAACACCTTTAGCATCTAGCATTTCAATAACTTCAGAAATCTTGTCAGAATAGAATGCTTCACCAGCCATTGAATCAAATTTAACATCTAATTTTTGATAAATTTTATCAAACTCAGCTAGACTTAAATCTTTGAATTTTTGCCATAAGCTAACACAATATTCATCTCCTTCTTCAAGAAGTCTAAAGTTTTCTCTACATCTTTCTAAAACAGCTTCATCTTCTTTGCAAAGAGCATTGATTCTTACATACATATCCATCATTTTATTAATAGAATCATCTGTAAGATCATATTCATCTCCCCACATTTTATAAGCTTCAATCATCTTACCAAATTGTGTTCCATAATCGCCTAAGTGATTAATACCAACAACTTTACATCCTAAAAACGAATAAATTTTATATAAACTACTACCAATTAGTGTCGTTCTTAAGTGACCTATATGGAATGGTTTAGCTATATTAGGAGATGAATAGTCTATTAATATAGTCTGGTTCCAATTACCTCTTCCATAATCATCTTGTTTTTCATTTATTTCACTTAAAACAGTTTTAACAAGCTTTTCATTGTTAATATAGAAATTTAAATATCCTGCTTGTTGTTCTATTCTATCAATGTATTCATCAGTAGATAGTTGATCTTTTATCTCTGTAGCTATTATAATAGGTGATTTTTTCAAAGCCTTTGCAAGTTTAAAACAAGGAAAAGCATAATCGCCCATATCTGCTTTTGGAGGAATTTCAATATATTCTTCCAATTCTTTTTGATCTAAATTAGTTATTTTAGCAATTTTGTTTGCTATTAACTCTGTGTAATTAATCATAGTTTCACCCTTTTCTTAAAATAAAAATGCTATTTGGTTCATCTAAGGTTCACACCAAATAGCATTTAATATTAATCTCCTAAACAAATTCCTATATCTCTTGCTGTTCTTAATAGTTCATCATCCATAGAAACATATCTTACATTACTATCTGCTGTTCCACCTTGTACTGCACCAATTTCTTTGTTGTTTCCAACCACTTCTTCTAGAGGTACATAAGAAAGTTTACCATTTTGTACAACTGTAAGTACTCCAAATTTTCCTTCTAAAGCCAATTCCATAGCTTTAGCACCATACTTTGTAGATAATACTCTATCATATGCTGTAGGTGTTCCACCTCTTTGCATATATCCTAGAACAGTACATCTTGATTCTAATCCAGTTAATTCTTCTAATTCTTTAGCAACTTGAACTCCAATGCCTCCAAATTTTATACTAATTCCTTCTTTAGAATCTCCAACGCCCTCTGCAGCATGTGTTTCTTCTTGTCCGCCTTTTGCTTTAGCTCCTTCTGAAACAACAACAACGCTAAATTTCTTTCCTCTAGCAATTCTCTTTTTAATAGATTCTGCTGCCTTATTTAGGTCATATGGGATTTCAGGTATTAATGCAACATCTGCACCTCCAGCTATTGCTGATTCAAGTGCTATCCATCCAGCAAATCTTCCCATAACTTCAAGAACCATAATTCTATGATGAGTTTCTGCAGTTGTATGTAATCTATCTAGTGCTTCTGCTGCAACTGAAACTGCTGTATTATATCCAAATGTTATCTCTGTACATGCAACATCATTATCTATAGTTTTTGGAACTCCAATTGTATTTATTCCTTTTAAGAATAAATCTCTTGAAGATTTTTGTGTACTATCTCCACCTAAAGTAAATAAACAATCAAATCCGTCTTCTTTAATATTTTGAACACATTTATCTGATAAATCTTCATAAGTAACAGTTCCATCTTCGTGTTCTACTTTATAATGGAATACTATAGCATTTGTAGAAGAACCTATAATTGATCCTCCTTTTGGTAATATTCCATCTGCCATTGGGTTTCCTGTAAGTTTTACATAGTTGTTTTCAACTAACCCTCTATAGCCATCAATAAAGCCATAACATTCAACTCCATTGGTTTGAGCTGTTCTTAGGATTGCTCTTATTACAGCATTAAATCCTGATACATCTCCACCATTAGCTAATATTGCAACTTTCTTAATCATCTTTGTTATCCTCCTTAGTTTCCTTTACAACATTATCTTTTGATTCTATAATGTCATCTTTGTCTTCTAGTTTTTTATTTTTAATATATTTAACTATCGTATAGATTAGTAATGGTATTTGTGCAAACATTCCAAGATATCCTGAGAACACTAAATATACTCCTGGTTGAATTATTAATAATAAAAGTATAATTATTGTTGGCGCAACAACTGTAATCCACACTTTTAAATCTTTCCAAATTTTATACATTATTTTTCTTATCATTATAATAAGAAGCATTGTTCCAATAGCTATACCAGAAAATGCTAAATATAAAGAAGCTATTACTCCACCTTGACCGTATTTAAAAATAATGGCATTAGATTGATCTCTCATTAATTTTAATGCTTCTAGAGTTTCTGCCTTACTGCCTATTGCTTCATCAACTAAGTCTGGATGTTTTTCTCTTAATACTTTTTCATAATCTTCCTCACTTGTTACTTCCAAAGTATCGATAGCATCTTCAATTGCCATATATGTTGGCATTAATGTATCATATAATATTTTACCAAATAAGGTACTTAAAAATGCTGAAACCAAAATTATAACTACAATTATGGTCAATCTTCTCTTATATTTACTAGAAATGGTAGATTCCATATTTTTCTCCTTAATATTTAATTTTTAAGCGATATTATTATATATTATCTATCTTTGTTTTTCAATAAGTTTAATCCTATTTTTATAAAATAAAAAATACATCTTTTATAGTTTATTATTGACGAAATCAAGAAAAAAGAGTAAGATTATTTTGTATAATTTCAAAAGGGGAAAAAAATATGTACGATGAAAAACGTTTTAAAAGAACTATTGTAATAACAAGAATTAGAAGATATTTATTTATATTTCTTTTCGTAATTTTAGGTCTAGTTGGTGCTTATGTAATTTCAGAATTCTTAACAGAAATTGCGAGAGTATCACAACAAATAGCAACAGCTGTTATGATAGTAACAGGTGTTACAATATTTTTAATAGGTTTAGTATTAACAAGTAATTTAAATTTTAAAATTGAACAAGCTTACCTAGAAATGAAACTTATGAAAAAATTAAATTTAGTATCTTTTAAGCTAGATAAATTATTAGAAAACCAAGGTATATCAATTACAGATGAAATATCAAAAGAAATGCAAATAGCAAATAATGAATTAATGAATAGAAAAAGAAATAGAAAACTATTTAAGAAAAAAGAGCAATAAAAAGAGCCTCATTTAATGAGGCTTTTTATTATTCTTCAGTTATATTAACATTTAAAATCAAATTATTTTTATATATAGGTTTGACAGTATAAGTACTGTCATTATTTATATTATCTAATACCTCTTGCAGTTTTCCGTTTAGTTCTTCAACATATGCTGCATCAACTTTATCAGATTCTGAAACTGTTTTTCCAAATGTTTCATCTGAAGTTTTCATATTTACTCCAACTACATTTTTAGCATTATCAACATAATTTTCATTTAATGAAATAATATTATTTAGAAGTGATTTTACATCAGATGCTTTTGTTCCAATTCCATTTCCATCTATATATCCTTCAATTTCTTCATTAAAAGCTTTCTTTTGATCTGCATCTAAGCTTGTTATTTCTACTGGTTCTGGGTCTTCTGTTAGTCTTTCAAAAGATTTTATCTTATAATCTCCATCTTTCTTTACTAGAGTATATTTATATTCTTCTAATTGATTGAAATCTAAAACATCTACATTAGATATACTGTTATAAGAGTATCCATCTAGGTCTTTTACCATAGATGACAT
>OCVV011083488.1_pt1 | contig 36220 bp, 21 predicted proteins | sample 1539721 | NCBI WGS metagenome assembly OCVV01 (sample SAMN02144230, study PRJEB22623) | gut metagenome | biome: sheep rumen | host: Ovis aries | place: New Zealand | reverse complement strand
ATTACAAGCTACTACTGATAAGACTAATCCAAATACAACAAGTAATGTAAAAAGATTAAATGTCTTTTTCATAAAATGTTTTCTCCTTTTTATATTTTTTATATTAATCTAATTTGTTTATGATTACTTGTGATACATCACTGTTTCCAGTTTTTATCACATCTAAATCAACCTTAGCATTAATAGTAATATCAGATAATGTTGAATTCTTTAATTCGTATGCTATAGCGGCGTAATACTGAGTTGTCGCATCATTACTTAATTCATAATTAATAACTAATCCGTCAATAGTAACACTATCAGCCCACACAGCTAAAGCACCTGATCCTGGAGCTTCAATGTAACCATTTGCGTACCAATATGTATTTGATCTACTAAAATTAACAGATATCGTTACATTCTCAATTATTGCGTTAGATAAGAAATATGAAAGTGCTGAACCCCAGTAGTAACCATCTCCAGCATTTAATGTAATGTTTTTTAATGTTCCACTAAATGTATTGAATAGTCTTGCGCCAGAATAATTAAGAGTGTGTCCGTCGCCGTTAATTATTCCATTAAATTGATAGTTAACTTGATATCCATTTCCTTCTCCAGTATTTTTAGTTAGTGTGATATCGTTCGCAAGTTTATAATTTCCTGATAATGAAGTTGAATCTTTATAAATATTCCAAAAATCTTCTTCGTTTTCAATTAATGTATATTCAATAGGATCTTCAATCAAATTGAATACTACTTGGCTAACATCGCTATCTCCGATTTTTATTGAATCTAAATTAGTGTGAGAATTAACTACAACATTATCAATTGTTGATGTGTTAACACTATATCCAATTGAAGCATAGTATGTTTTTCTAGCGTCGCCAGTTAGTTCAACATTAATAGTTAAATCACTAAAGCTTGAATTTTCAATCCAAACACCTAATGCACCAGAACCTGGAGCTTCTATATATCCTACATTTGGCGCATACCAATATGTATTGTTTCTACTGAATGTTGCATTAACTGTCACATCACTAACTTTAGCGCTTGATACAAAGTACGCTAGAGCTGAGCCCCAGTAATAACCATTTCCAGCGTTTAGCGTGATGTTTTTTAATGTTCCACTAAATGTAGTGAATAGTTTATTACCAGAATAAGTGATGGAATATCCGTTTCCATCAATTTCACCACTAAATTCGTAGTTAACCATGTATTCTTCTTGATCAGCGACTGTTTTTGTTAAAACAATATCGTTTTTTAGTATATATGTTCCTTGTAAAGAGATATCGCTACTATAAATTGACAACCAATCTTCTTCTGTTGATAATTCAGTAACTGAAGTTTTATAATAAAGTTTTAAAACTAGAGAGCCATCTTCTTTTACAGTTCCACTTAAAACATTATTAGTGTTATCCTCATCAAATGTATAACCGATTATAGTAGTAGGTGTAACACTAACAGTAAATCCCATAGTGCCATTTAATTCTTGAGTTAAAGAATCGTCTTTCACACCATCTTTATAGTATTCAATCTTATATGTTTTAGATGAATTGTTGACTGTTACATTATCATATTCTGTGTTTCCTTCATTCATAACTCTAACTTCTTTATTACAGTTAATAGTTACATTATCAAATGAAGAATTTAAAACACTATGAGCGATTCCAACATAATAATCTAGATTGCATTCATCAGTTAACATTAAGTTGATAACTATATCTTTAAATTTTGTTGTAGTAACCCATACCGCTAAAGCGCCTGATCCTGGGGCTTCAATAAACATATCCGCAGCGTACCAGTAAGTGTTATATCTATCGATAGTCGCATCGAGCGTGATATTTTCTAATTTAGCGTCGCTTAAGAAATACGCAATCGCTGAACCCCAGTAATATCCACTTCCCGCACTTAAATGAATGTTTTTAATTGTTCCTTCAACACTAGTAAATAGTTTGTTACCTGTATATGATAAAGTATGTCCATCACCATCAAGCACACCACTAAATGTGTGGTTAATCATATAGCCATTTTCACCAAAGTGATTACATACATTATCAGTTAAAGAAATATCGTTTGAAAGTTTATAATAACCAGTTAAATCATCAAATATCTTCCACCAGTCTTCTTCGGTTTTAATTAGGCCAGTAATACAATCAAATTCAAAAGTCATTGTAGCATTTTGATATTCTACAACAACTTTAGCGTAACCTGATTTTAATACTGTTACTTTATTGTTTTCATCAACTGATAAAATGCTTGGATCGCTTGATGTTATAGTATATCCGCTTTCAACTAATTGATCCTCTAAATAGATAGAGAATTCTAGTTGGTACTCATCGCCTTTAGACGCATCAAAGTGTCTAGGTAATTCGCTTTCAAATCTTACGTTTGATTTTTTATAATATACTTTTAAGACTAAAGAACCATCTTCTTTAATTTTCCCATCGAGTACATTCAATGTATTTTCTGTATCAAACGCATATCCGTTAATAGATAATGGGCTAGCGTTAACTAATCTATCTGTAAATCCTTTTAAATGTTGAGTTAATTCATCGTTTTTATTATATACACCATTATTCTCTAAATAATGTTCAATAGTATAGTCACATTCTTTTAATAAAGAAACGGTGTTATCAGTAATGATAGTTGCGCCTGAATCGACCTTGACTACCGCCATATTTTCATATGTAGTTATAATCTTACAATTTCTAATTGCGGTGTTAGGCTTCGCATCATAACATACTGCGCCAAAGTTTTCTCCACTTTCAAGTCTTGATATATCTAAGTTTATTGTACAGTTCTCAACTGTAGAGTTCTCAATCATTCCAAACATTCCACCTGTACCATAAACACCATTATCTCCACCAAGTTGAATCCAGAAATCTTTATTTACTGCTCTAAAACATGATTGAGTTGTAAACATTGCGTTTAAAGTAACGTTTTCAACTAAAGATAGTTCGCTCATGCCGTATGCGATTGTTGAACCCCAATAGAAACCGTCGCTAGCGTTAATTACTAAATTTCTTATTATTGCACCACCAGACAACCAGTTAAATAGTCTTGAACCGGTATATGTTAAAGAGTGTCCGTCTCCGTCAATAACACCAGTAAATTGTGGATTATATAAGAAACCATCAACTTTTTCTTGATCTTCGCTTTCAGGAATAGTGAAATGTTCTACTGAACTTTCGCTTAAAACAACATCATTTGAAAATTTATACCAATATGATAAATGTTCGTATATTCCCCACCAATCTTCTTCGTTTTCAATAAACGCATCATATACAGTTGCGACAAATGATTTAGAAATGTTTTTATAAGATACAGAGATTTCTGCTTCACCTCTCATTCTTCCTTCCATCATTCCGTTTTCATCAATTGTGACAGCTTTATAACTTGATTCATATAAGACGCCATCAGTAACTTCTTTGTTATCTAATAGTACTTTTACATTTAATTTAGTAGACTCACCTTTGATTAAATCTATTTTATCTAAATCACTTTGAAAAGAGATTCTTCCAGTATAATCATATGAATAATAAGCCTTTAAAACTAAAGAACCGTCTTCTTTAACTCTTCCTCTTACAACATTTGATTTATGACTAGATTCGTATACATATCCATCAAATTCTTCTCTTGGATGTGTTACAGTTTTATCAACATCACCTGTTAATATTTTTGTTTTAGTATCGTCTAAAACATATCCATTCTCTGTTTCAAAATAGTATTCAACTCTGTATTCTTTAGTATTAGTTTTTATAGTTGTAGTATTATCGGCTTCAGTAGTTGTTTTCTTGTTTTTACAGGAACTATTTGTGAAAACACAAAATATCATTAATGTTATTAATAGTATTCTATATATCTTTTTCATGTCCCCTCCTCTAACAAATGTCGTTGTTGTTGCCTTCATCTATATATAAAACATTACATTCGTTCATATCTCTTCTTAGGCTATTTATCTTTTTAGGTAATTCATCACCATATAATCTTCCATATAGCTTTATAAAAATATATCTAGATGAAATGCTTATTTGTTTTAATCTTTTCTTAAGAAGCAAATATGTATCCCAATCTTCAATTCTATTTTCTTCTATCTTGCCTCTTGCATCATTCAATATATCAAATAGGTCGAATAAGAATTCTTTTGGGAAAAATTCTTTTCTTAAGTAGTAGCTTGAATCGCATCCACCACTTCTTGAATCTTCATTATATGTTTTATGAATATATTCCCATCTATCTAAATATAACTTTAGATATTTTTTCATATGTGGAGATATTTCTTTATAATACGCATCCATAAATTCATTAAATAAATCATCAAAAGATAAAGTAGTATCCCACGCAAGCTTTGACCTTAAGAATAACTTTAATTCATCAAAACAAGGTGTTTTAGTACAGTATGGGCCTTGATCAAAAATGAATTCAACACCCATATCTTTGAAGAATGCATAGTTATCTTTTATTACTTTATAATCATCAAATTCTATAAAGAAATTATCGAAATTAGCACAATAATCCCACAAGAATATGCTGTTTGTTACACTTTTCCATTTATTAAATACTTCATATTGTTTCACATTCTTAATATGTGTATATGGATAGTTGTGTAACGTTCCAAAAGGAACATACATTATAGATAGGCCTTCTACTGTTTTAATAGGTTTTGTTGGAGGAGTAGATGTTTTGTTGTATGCGAAAGAGATAAATTTAATATCTCTATCTATATTTTCTTTTTTCATCATTTCTTGAACTCTTCTAACTACGCTATTAGAAAAGTCAATCATAACGCCAGATTCTCCGCCTAATTCAAGCGCTTTTTTCTTACATCTATCACAATCACAGAAAGAAAAGTTATCTTCTTGACCAATCATAAAATATCTGCCTTTAGTTTTTTTGATGTAGTCAAATACGTTTTTTGAAAACTCTTCTTTTATATCTGGATTAGATAAACATAAATTCATTTCATCAGGACTATAAAAATCTCTATTTGTTTTAAGATATTTACTTTTAGGCATGATAGTAAAATATGTATGCCCGGCTAAAATCCAATCGCTATAATTGTTTCTTGCGATCTTGAGTCTATCCGCATTTAATGATACGTTTTCAAACTCTAGATGATATGCATCAAAATATCCAAAGCTTCTTGAATCAATATCTGGTTTTTCAATAATATCTAAATCATTAAAATAGACAGTTAATTTTTTGTCTATTTTCATTTCATTTTCGGCGTAATACTTATATCCAAAGAATCTTTCAAAGAAAGAATATACGCCAAATAATGTTCCTCTATCAACACCACAAATTAATAAGTTATTATCGATGGTTTTAATCATATATCCATCGCTACCTAACTCTTTATAACTAGGTTTAAAAACAGATAACGTATATTTAGTTTGTCCTAAATATATTCCTTTATTAATACATTCATCAGCTGTGACATTTATAGAAATATTACATGACTTATTAAGCAAATATTTAAATTCATTTATAGCCTTAATTTCATATTCATTCATCTCTTTCGGTACAACGATAGAATACTCAGTTGTTCCGTTATCAATAAACAAATGTTTTGTATCATAGGTAGAATTCTTTATAAACATTAGAGATATTCTCCTTCTCTAATCATAGATAAACCGTATTTTCTCGCTCTTGTTTTCCATTCGTTATAATATGTTGCTTGAGCGGTGTTATCACCAATATATATTGGATAGAATTTATAGATATAATAATCTACCCATAATTCTTGTTTTTCTATTCTTGAATAGAGCGTATTATATTTTTTAGTATTTGTATTTTTATATTTTTCAATTTCATTATATGCATTTACTATTTTTTCTTTTATAGAAGATAAAAGTGTGTATGACCAATTTTGTTTAACCATACATTCTGTTCCGCCAGATCTAACAGATATTCCTTTTTCTTTTACAAGTTCATCTACGTGTGAATAGATAGCTTCAAAATAGTTCTTCACATCTTCATATGCGTCTTGATAATAATAGAACATGAAATTATCAACTAGTTCATTCATATTAAGTGATGAATCCCACATTAATTTAGACATGCAGTAAAGTCTCATCTCTGAAAAAGCTGATGTATTAGTGTTATATGCAGATTGTTCAACAATATAGTTAACACCATAAGATGATAACCAATCTAGATTCTTATTAAATGAATTCCAGTTATCAAAACAGTCCATATAATTATCGAAGTTAGTTGAATATTCCCAAATTGTTAGATTCTTGCTTAAGGCGCTCCATCCTTCAAGCGCATTAACTATATTTTTATTCGCAGTATATGGCGCATAATAATCGCACATATTAATAACGAATTGAACAGATAAATTATCTTCTGCGATTAAAGAATCGTCGATTGGTTCATAATTTTTTGTAGATTCATTATATGTAACTGGTGGAGTTTTAGTATCGTTATAAGCGAATGTTACAAAAATCACATTTCTTGTTGGATCTTCTTCTTTTAGCCATTCGTTTAGTTCTTTAACTACTTTATTTGTAAATTCCATCATTACTGCAGATGAAAATCCACCGAGTTCTGCTTTTCTATTTTCACAAGATGCACAGTGACAGAATTCAAAATTATCTTCTTGACCTAACATAAAATATGTGTGTTCTTTATCGATAGATAACACTTCTTTACATCTTTTTACAAACTCATCTACAATCATAGGATCTCTAGTTAAGCATAAGTTCATTCCATCAGGTGAATAAAAATCTGGATGCGTAGATTCATAAATTGATTTTGGAAGAATTTTAAAATATGTATGAGCGTAATAGACGTCATCATTATCTCTCATCCATGTATCATAATAGTTTTGAAATCTATAGCGATAATATAATTCTTCATTCTTATTAAGTTCGCCAGCCATAACGCATGGATTTGAAATAGATGGTTTGTATTCATAATCGAATATTAACCAGTCAGCATCTGTGCCATCACCAATATATATTTCATCTTCTGCATAATATTCATAATCAAAACTTCTGTTTAAGAATTCATAAACAGAATATAATGTTCCTTTATCAGTTGCGCCAGACATATAAACACAGTTATCGATTGTTTTAATAACCACACCACTATCTCCTAGCTTTTTATAAGAAACATCAATATCATTTTGAAAAAGCGCATCTGTTTGACCTATAAAATAATAGAAATTATCCTCTTCTACTGTAACTTCGCTTTCAAATAAACTAGTTAATTTTAGTTCAGTGGCTTCACTAAATATATCTTCAAATTCATTTAAAGCGAATTCAACGAGTTCTGATTCATTATCTTTAATCACAACTACATTAGATTCAGCTTCCCATAGTTTCTTATTAGATACATCTACTTTTCTATTATCAGTAGTAGTTTTATTCTCGTTTGTTTTAGGTTCTTTAGTTTCTTTTTCACATGATATTAAAAATATAGATATTAATAATATTAATAATGCACACAGATTTCTTTTCATGTATTCACCTATTTTAGTCCACCGATTGATAGACCACCCATTATCTTTTTTCTAAAGCTAATATAAATAATTAATGTTGGAATTGATGCGAGTATACAAGCCGCAAATTGTACAGGTTTAAAAGCTAAAACTGGGTCACTAGAGAATTGTAATTCATATAGTGCGTACGCAACTGTTGGCTTATGAGGCATATAAATTAGTGGCGTAGTCCAGTCAGCCCAGAATCCCATTAATTGAATTAATAATACTATTGCGAAAACATTCGCAATTAATGGTAAGTTTATAGAAGTCATTATTCTAAATTCACTAGCGCCATCAATATATGCAGATTCTGCGTAAGCTTTATCGATACTCTTAAATGTAGATTTAAATAATAAATAGTTAAATCCTAAGAATGTAAATTTCATAAAATACATTCCTACCATATGGTCATATAAGCCTAATCTTTGAGACATCTTAATCATTGCCGCATCAGATCCAATAATAGGTAAAATCATAGTGACAATAACTATTCCATCAATTAACGCATTGAATTTAAAATTAAATTTTGATGTTGCATAAGATACCATGATAGGACAAATAGTCGCTGATATACTACATCCGATGATATAGAATAATGAATTTGTTAAAAGTTCTCCTAAATATACTTTTTCTACTCTACCATTTCTAAATATAGGAACCATAAAATTAGTTAATGCTTTAGAGTAGTTTTCAACTATTATCTTTTTAGGAAAACCAAATATATTGGTGTTAAAATCTATTTTTCCTTTAAATGAAGATAGTAATACCCATCCGTATAAAGCGATAATAGATATGGCGTATATCATAATTAATATCCAAATAAATGTCTTTACAACATCTGATGTATGAACTTTAATTTTACTCTTTTTCATAAGCTCACCTATCTATTTGGATCTAATCTTTCAAGCACCCACTTTAAAGTGAATACTATCGGAGCCGCAACTACAGTGAATAATACACCACCTAAAGCTGCCTTAGGGAAGTTGGCTGGACTAGAAGTCGAACCAATAATTAATGTAAAGAAATAATATTGGATTGTTTGTGCTTGGTTAGGCACATTAGATGCGAAGAATTGATATAAAGGAGGTCCTCCAGTAAATATCGCAATTATTCCTGTATATAGTTGAATGATTAATATTGGATATATTACAGGGAAAGCGATATGTATAAATTCTTGGAATATATTAACTCCATCTATTTGAGCCGCCTCTAATACCTCTTTATCAATTCTAGACATTTGACCAGTCATCATAATCATTCCGCCACCTAGAGATGTCCAGAATACGTAGAATAATAATGTATTAAAGATTGTATCGTTATTCGCAAGCAGTCCACCTAATTTTCTAAATATTTCTACTGTTGGGAATATATTAGGCAAACCTTTTTCAATAAAATATTTAAATGCGATAATAGTCGTCATTCCCGCAATCATATTAGGGAAATATAAAACAATTTGTAAGAATTTAGAAAACCACATCTTTTTATATATAAAGAACGCAACTATTATCTGTATAGGCATGATAATTAAGAGTGTTAATAAATATGATTTAGTAGAGTTCCACCACGCAATACCTAATGTTTCTCCACTGAATAATTCTCTTAAAATAGTAATTAAATTATCCTTAAAGAAAGTGAAATTGAATACATATTCTGCAGTATCAAAATCATATTTTTGGAAAGAGAAAAGAATAGACCTAAAGTTAACACATATATACATAAGAACAAATTGTACTAAAGGTATAAGCAACAAAGCCCAGTATAATACAAACTGTTCTCTTCTTGTTTTATTGTTAAATATGGTCTTTTTCTTTTTGGTATTATTCAATTATCTCACCACCTTTAAGATAAAGTTTTATTAATTAGTCTTCTGTTCTAAATCTATATTCTTCTACTAAGTCTTTCCATTGTGTTTCGTTGTTTTCAAGGCCTTTTAAGAAAGCTTCAACAGTGTGTCCTTGTTGTCCAGGTTGGAAATATTTCGCAACATTCGCTGTAGTATCAGCAGACGAAACCCATGTATATAAATATGAACAATATCTAGAACCTTCAGTTTGTAAGAACTTAGATACTGGCACTTCTTCAAATACTATCTTTGCGTTATTTTCATATTGGTATAACTCTCTACCATATGGAGTCATTAAATTTAAGTATTCATCTGTCATTTTATATTCATAAGGTCTCATCATTCCTGAATAAGCAGTAGCGATTCTTAAGCCTTCATCAGACATACAGAATTGTAAGAATAATCCTGCAGCGTCTTTAACATTTGAATTATTATTCATGAATATTACTGATCTACCAGATGTGCACGCAACAGTGTTGCCTTCACTAGATGAATTATCATCAGCTAAAGGCATAGGCATGATTCCAAATCTTCTCTTTCCGTAATTTAGATTCTCATCACCAAATGCGCCAGCCATATCTTCCATAGTTACACTAGCTTCTCTTTCCCACCAAGGTCCTTCAACGATCATCGCAATACTCTTGCCTTGTTTAGAACTTAATAAGAATTCATCTTGAGCGGTAAAGTTATCCTGTGAAGTTTGGAATGTATTATTAGAATAATAAGATGGATTATCAATTAATCTTTGAGCGAATCTTAATACATATTCTTTTCCTTTTTGTTCGCTCTTTAATTTATATGCTTCTTCTAATGTTATTTCTCCTAAATCACTATCCGTTCCTTCTAAAACATAGTTGAGCATAAAGTCATTATATCCTTCATAATCCGCAAACATATTTGTTAAGTATGAAGTAAAATAATACGCTTGAGAACCAAAGAATGTGAGAGGTGTAATTCCTTTTTCAACCATTTTATCAAGTAGATTAAAGAAATCGCTTTGAGTTACAGGGAGCCCATCATCGAATGTTCCTTTAATTCCGTCTTGTCCTTTAGATTTATTTGATCCGTTGTTAAATGTTCCGTCATCTGATACATATAATGATTCACTTTCAAATAACGCTACATCATATATCATTTGATAAGATGCTTGATACCAAGGTAAAGCATAAATTTTACCATCTTGATTGTAGTATTCTTTTATAGCTGGAGTAATCTTATCCCAAACAGACTTATTTTCATTAAATTCTCTTAAAGTTTCTTCTTTAATGTATTTAGTAATATCTGCAGTGTATCCTTTAGCCATAAATTGTTTTAAATCTTCACTACCAACATAATCCATAAAAAATATGTCGCCTTCATATGCATCAAAGTTATTTAAAACAGTTCCTGAATCCATTGTTGATTTTCCTGGAATTGGTCTAATCTGTATTTCAGGATGCAGTTTTTCAAATGCTTCTTTTAATTCAGGAAGCCACTTTTCACCAAGTCCACCATTGTAAAAATTAATATACACTTGAGTTCTTGTTGGATCGGCTGTTTCTTCTGTCTCTTTATTACATCCTACTAACAAGAAGCTTGATAATATAAATAATCCTATAAATAATAATTTCTTTATTGTCATGTTAGTCTCCTATCTATAATTTATGAACGGATCATCGATTACTATATATCCTTCGCTAGAATCGCATAATCCACTATATAATCTAACTTTATTGTTTCCTATTGGAACAATTCCAGATGTAAACGCTACTCTATCTAATTGATCTAATTTCGCATCTACTTTTCCATAATCCTCTTTTATTCCAATAACCTTTTTATCTAAATATGTATTATTTTTAGAATCATACACATAAGAAACATTTGTATATACAGGGTGATCAACATTGTTTATATATTCGCTATATGAATGATGACCTATTATTCCAATTAAATTATTTTTAAGTTCAAAACACTCATTTACTCCACCCCACTCCATACTAGCGAATAGATTTGGAATAAGTTTCGCATTTTCAATTGCTTCTGGATTAATATCCTCTAATGAATCTACTTCTGTATATCCTATTTGAGAAACAGTTCCATAACACTTAGTTACTTCATCGTTTCTTGGTCTACTAAATATTCCTATTTTTCCTGATGATAATTTTAGTATTCTTATGTCCTTCATATAATCAGGACCATCAGCGAAATGTTTAAGATTAAATGGGTCATATCCTCTATAGAAACGGTTATTATATGTAACTATTTTAGAACCATCTTTTATTACGTATGTACCGATTAGTATCATTTCATCATCAATATAAGTAATAGATGGGTCCTCTAAAGGATATGTAGAGTCTGTCGCCATAAATACACCAGTTGTTTTATCTAATTTAAACAATCTAGTGTATGATGAAGCCCACAACTCTCTTTTTTCAACACGGCCAAACATGTATGTTTCGTTTTCAAATACAAACGGAATTGAACAGTTATATACGTCATATCCATCTTCTTTTTCGAATTCTAATATTTCACCATCATATTTTTTATTTAAATCGATGTGTTCTTTTATTAATTCTTGAATTATTCTAATGTCTTCCATCGTTAGAAAAGTCCTTTTCTTTAATAATAAATTCAAAATCTAATTCTTTATCTTCTATCCACTGCGGGAAGTTTGTTCCCCACTGTGTATTGAATAGATTGATATTAAATAGCGGTTGTTTCTTAACTCTATTTACGCTGTATTCCAATATTGGATCCTTATTAAATGATACGAGTGGAGCGTCGATAGATTCTAATACTACATTTCCAATCCTAGCGTATTTATCCATTGAAAACATATATTGATTAGCGCCCTTAACTATATCTTTATCAGTATCAATTTCTAAACCACATTTAGATACAATATAACTACCTTTAGCGTTATCAAGTTTGAATAACATTCCACCATTTTCAACAAACGGAGTTGCGTGTTTATTAAATAATGTTAAATGTATATTAACTGAATCATTACACTTTTTAAGAGTAATTTCGAATGTTTCACAGTTTCCAAAATCTTTATAGCTTTCTATATTTGATTCATATTTACATTTGATGAAATCATCGCTTACATATGAATCAACTAGCTTACCTTTATAGACATATTTATCTATTTCAGGATATCTTTCTTTTCCTAAATCTACTGTTGACCAATCGGAGAATCTAACCATATACTTTTTCATAAACATATGAAGTTTATCTGCGCTTTCGATTATGTATGAATATTCAAGCCTAATTCTTTCGCCTTTTGGTGTATAGATTACAGGAACTCCTCTTTCAATAGCTATTCTAAATTTTGAATTAGAAGCAGTTTCTTCTTTAATAGGTTCTTTATAATCTATTTTTTTCTTGATTTCATTTAGTATTCTTTCTAGTTTATAGACTCTATCTTTTTGTTCCTGCCAAGAAGCTTCAAGTATTTTATATTCTTCTCTTTCTCTTCTTTCTTTATTAAATAGTTCCTTATAATATTCTCTATCATATCCTAGGTATCTACAGATATTGATTCCAAATGTATGTTCTACATATTGAATCATCTCATCTCTAAACTCCATTTCTAAATCTTTAAATTTTGATAGATCATATTCATCAGCTATTCTACAGAATTCGCTTCTTATTCTTCTATAGATACCTAACTCTTTTGGATAAGTGCTTGCGCCATGAATCCAAGTGTCACCCAGTTCGCCTCTAATTACTGGTATATTAGATAAATCGCATTTTAGTATTTCTTTTGCGAAATCATCTAATGAACCAATAACTAATTCTCCTTTATTACCAATTTCGTCTTTCATATCGCTAATAACTTTAGCGCTATGTCCACCGGCGTTATCCCCTGTTTGGTTTAAAGCTAACCATACTGGATAATTCCATCTTTTTGGAGGCAAGGTCTTAGAACCATAAAACTGGTTGTACATTGTGAGTATTCTATTTCCCTTTGTATCTTCCCAAAAGAAAAGTAAAGGAACCTTTGGGGCTGTACAATAAGGGTTTTTACCTAGATGTAAGAACTTAACACCATTTTTGATTAATGGTTCAATTAAAGCCATAGTATGGCCTGGAACATCCGTCATTTTAGCCGCAATAGGCATTGGTTTCTTAAATGTTTCGCTATATCTTCTTGCGGGAATAAAAAGATCATCAAATTGTCTTTCGGTTAATAATTCTGTATGAATAGTAAATGGTAAAGCATGACAAGTAATATAATCTTTTTCTATAAATTCTTTTAATTTATTTTTTCTATCGCTAGTAGCGTTATCATAAATATACATAAGAAGCCATGATGGTAAAGTCCATTTATAGATCAAATCATAGCCAAATGATTGAGTTTCCTCAATCACTTTTAATACCTTATCTATTATTTCGGTTCGATATAGTTTCAAGATATTTTTTTGACTATCTGTGTATCCATAATCGAAATGAGTTTTAAAAACACCAATTATTTTCATTTTTCACCTTAAATGCTTATCTACTTTAATTTTATCATCATATAACCATAAAGGTTATTTTAATAGATGTTTTTATATATCACAAAATTGCGGTTTAATAACATCGATATTTTATAGGAAATAATTTACTATTTTGTAAAATATATTAAAAAATGTTATTTTACTAACATTTAGCCCTTAAAATATGCGTAAATATAAATATTAACAAAAAAACTTATTATTATTGATTTTTGCTCTATTTGTTCTATAATATAAGCATGTTAAAGCTCTTTGCTGCCGAACAGCTCGAATACTATGAGTATGGTTTTGGCTATAACTGTGACTATGAATTTCCTATAATGCACACCCATGATTATTGGGAGTTTTTCTATACTCTACATGATGTTGAACATATAATAAATGGCGTAAAAGAAATTATTCATAAGAACACAATATATATAATTAGGCCAAAAGATGTTCATTTAATAAAAGCACATGAAATAGGAACCAATAAAGGTCCTAATATTTTTAATATCAAAACAACAAGCAAAGCATTAAAAGAATTAACTGATACTTTAGATGTTAATTTATTTGATAAATTATGTAACGATGGTGGCGTTCACGCAATAATAAGCGAATCAACTGCTTCTTTCATTTTAAAAAATTATGTTTCTACTCTCCTTTGGAGCAACGACATAAACAATAATCTTATCATCATCAAAAACGCGATGATGATCTTCTTAACTCATTTGTATCCTAATTTCTATCAAATATCTAGCTCTTCTATTGAACAACTAAATGAAGTTGAAGATATAGTTAAAAAAATGAATGACATTAGTAACTTTAATAAATCAATTAAGGATATGTCTAAAAATTCTCACTATTCATATATGCAGTTAACAAGACTATTTAAGGATACAACAGGTTTAACTATGCAGGACTATTTCTTAAATATAAAATTAAGTTACGCCGCAAGCCAACTCAAGTTGACTAATGATTTAATAGAGAACATCGCAAACGAAATAGGAATATCTAGTTTGTCTCATTTTAATCAAATATTTAAGAAGAAATACAATATGACTCCTGGCAAATATAGAAAAGTTAAATTGACCAAGGAAATTAAATAAAAAAGAACTTGAATAATCCGTATTATGTAGGATTAATCGCAGTTCTTTTTTCATCTAATAAAATAAGCGTTTATATTTCTTTTGTTTTATAATCAAAGGTTTTTATTGATGAGTCTATTATTATATAGTTTTTATTATCTATATAAATTTCGTTTTTTCTTACCGGTAAATATAAAACAATTTTAGTATTTTTATCAAATGGAATAAAATCGATATCTATATGATAAACAAATGCTTCTTTATTTGTAAATTTAACACTTAACTTCCCAAGCATTGTATTTAAATTTTTTACTTCAATAGTATTATTCTTTTTATTTACCCAATTATTTGGAATAGCTTTAAATACTACGAGCTCGTTTTTTTCAAAATCTTCATATGCAAATATTTCTTTTAATCTCATAGAGAAGAATCCTTGTTCAGAAGTTTTATGAGGGGTGGCAAGGAAGAAATGTTCCCAGAAATAATATGTTTCTTTATCTGATAAGCCTGCTAGAGCATAATAGAACTCTTCAATATAATCGTTTATGTTACCAGCTCTAATATTCGCATATGGAATAGGACTATAATATGGCTGAGAGAATGCCGTATTGTTCGTTAAGCATATATCTTTTTGAACTTTTAATATCATTTTCGCTAACGATGAATTTACATCTAAAACTCCATATCTAATAAGATATGTTGCGGAAAGAAGTGAATCTTTTGCCATAAATGTTGCATGCGAAACACAAGATTCACCATTTAAAGATAGGGACGATGCTCCATACTCATCTGCCCATGAAGATATAAAAGGAAGATATGTTCCGTTTTTAAGTGGAGATAAAGGAGAATAAATCATATTTTGTGTTAGCGATTTAATAATATTATCCTTTAGTATGTTCGCTCTTTCAAGAACCATTTCATATTGGCTATTGTTTAATTCCTTTAATAGCATATATGCAGAATATAATCCCGCATAACAATTCCCATTTAACATATATATTCTTTTATTGTCTACCGGATCTGCAACTCTTCCATCTATCATTCCAAAACCGTTTCTACCATCGTTTATAGAATTTCTATCGATCCATTTAGAAAGATAACTTACCGCCTTAATAATATTCTTTTCTAGAGTTTTTAACCATTTTTTATCTCTGTTATATAAATAGACGTCTCTTAATATTAATAATGCTCCTCCTGTTTCAAGCATATATCCATCTATATTTTGAATAAAACCATCTTCTCTTTGTTTTATAAAGAAATAATTTGCAGTATTCTTTGCATAAACGGTATCACCAAAAGCAGCTAAATAGCTTATAATTCCATATGACTCAGAACCTATAGGATTGTATACGCCAACGCATGGAGCATATGAATTTGAACCATTCTTTCCAAAGCAGTTTTGTCTCATTTGAATATAGTTAGCATCCCATAATTCATTTATTAATCGTTCAGGAGTGGAAATACGAGCTTTATTTTTTAGAATACTCTTATAGTATTTTTTAACTTTTTTATGTTCTTTATCAAAATCAAAGTTGTAGTATTTTTTAGCATCTTCTTCTTTTATAGGTTTATGGAAAAGAAGAATTTCGTAATCTATGCTTTTATCAACTAGAGCAGTATTCTCAATAGATAAATTATCGTTTTTACCATTTAGTCTAGCAATCATATATACTTTATCATTTACTTTTCCATATCCGTAATGACTATCGAAATATTGACCATCAACAACTTTTGTTTCGCTCATAATAAATGTGTTAATATGAGGTAGCCTAACAAAAGATAAGAGAGGATATAAAGAGTGATTAACAACTTCAATTTTCATAAGTAATACTGGAGCATCATCATTAAAATCCAATTTTTTTAATCTCTTTTTTTGTTTTTCACTAAAAGAAGCACCAGCACTAACACTATCCGCTAGCAAGTAATCAGTGCCTTTTGAATTCTCTAACTTTTCATTAATCAGTGTAGAAAAAGCAGTAATTTTATATTCAAGATCATCATCAAAAACACTAGCGTTTAAGATTGGAAGAATCCCTTCTTCCATTCTTCTTTTTATTTTATGGTTAACACCCATTCCTCTTCCTAAAAGATAACGATATTTTATTTCCTCAATATTATTATCTTTATCACTAACCTTTTTATAGTTGTAATGAGGAACAACATAATCATATAAATCATAATGTTGTTTTTCTTCAATAGAGCTCTTTCTAAATCCAAGTTCAAAAGTTCTTGCATCAAGTGGAACATTTAAAATAATAGTAGAAGGTTCAATTCCACCAGTTTCATTTAAAGCTTTTTTATAAGTTGCTTGAGTAGTTTCTTTTTTATTTTTATTTAAATATTCTTTAATGTTGTCTAAAGAATAGTTGCTTCCTTTTTCAATTATCAAAACATTTTCTTCTTCATAATACATTGGTGTATTAATCTTGACCTCTACAGGCTTAAAAGAAAATCCGTAATCATCATACAAAATGGTCACAATTGAATGATTATTACTAATATTTTCACTAATCTTAAGTGATAACGATAAAATAAAGGAATTGTTCGTTGAATATGAATTACTAGATAACATCTCAGCTTTCTTTAATTCAACTTTTAATTCCTTCTTTTTATTAAATAATATTTCTATGTTTTTTATCATAATTTAAATGTCCTTTGACGCATTCAGGTTTATATATTCTTTAGGTGTTACGCCCACTATTTTTTTAAAAAATAGAGAGAAATAATTAGGATCAACTAAACCAACCAATTCCGATACGTCTTTTATTTTGTATTTATTTAGTAATAATAAATTTTTGGCAGATTCAATTCTTATTTCTATTAGTTTTTGAATAATAGTTTTACCAGTTTCTTTTTTGTATATTTCACAAAGATAATTAAGATTTAAACCAATATTTGATGATATTATATTTAAGTTTAAATCTGGATTATTATAGTTTTGTAATAAAAAATTATCAACTAATAGGGCATATGTTGATGATGTTGTTCTTAATGCATTATTTTCTTGTGTATAAGCAATGGAACTGCATAATTCTACAATTTCAGCTCCAAAAAGCAGATTTTGATATTCTCTTTTTCTATTGTTTAGATTTACTATAGAACCCATTAACTCTAGTGATAAAGGATTTAATTCTCCAACAAGCGGTATATATAATGGTTCTATTTCCGTTTTAAACCTATTGTTGCTGTAAGTAAAAGATATTTCATTTTCATTAACAAGTTCAAATGGGGAATCAGTGAAAAAAGCTACACAACTATGGGTAAGTTTTTTAGAGATTTTGCCTTCATACTTAAAACCAGCTGGAGCGTAGAAAAATTGATTCTTTCTGATTATATATTGTCCGCTCTCAGCAGTTACTTGAAATTCACCATCAAAAACGAAAGTAATCTCATGATAAGTGTTCTTTCGTTCAATCATATTTATATTATCAATGGTGCACTTATGTGCATACATTATTCTTGGTAACTTGCTAAATAATATTTTTAAATATTTCATCTCTTCCCTTTTATTTTATTAAAACAGCTTCTCCTGCTTTTATTTTATATTTTAGACCATTAAATGTAAAATTATTATTTGCTTTAAAGTCTAGGTTAACAACATAATATACATTTTTGTCTTGATAATTAAAAACGGAAACCATTATTGAATTTCCTTTGACTTCAAAAGGAATATCTATATTTGATAGATGTGAAAATTCAGAATCATAAAATTTTACACCAACAAATGATGAATCAAGGAAAAATGATGCATTTTTTTGGATAGTATTATTTATCTCTTTTGCATAATAATATCTTTCGGTTTTATTTAATTCTTTATCAAGCAAGCCTTCTTTAAAACCATCTTCGTGTGTTACCTCAGCATAAGTAAAATATAAGTATCCTTTAGCACCAAAACCCATACCAAGATTAACTAATAATGACATCTCTTCAAATCCAACATTCCTACAACTATGGAAACCCGCACTTTGAACAAAAAATAAAAATGGAATATTATATTTTTTGCTATATGCACTAATTGATAAGAGGTTTGTTATATATGAATTTAGATCATTTTTATCCGTATAAAATGGGTAATTATCAAATGAAAGAACTTTTGGATTATGCAACTTAATAAAATGCTCAATGTATTCATCATAACTTAAACCTTCTCTTTGAGTTATTACATCGCTATAATTTGGGTGCAGGTTAACATATCCAATAGCATTTTCTTTTGCTTTTTCTACTTGTTTTAAAATTGCAGATGAAAAATACATCATCGTCGGTGATGGCTCATCCCAAATAAAACTCATAAAATAAGCATCGTGGTCGATATAATCATCCAAATAATTATGTATTTCATTTAATGTGTGTATGTTTGAATAGACAACTCTATCATCATTTACTATTGCATATAATCCTGATTCTTTTATTAAATCTAGTGTTTCTTTTTTTGAATCTCTTGCTGGAATGTAGTTTATACCAACATTTTTAATATCTTTTAAATAATCTAAATTTAAATCTTTATCATAATAAGGAACCCACGCTCCGATTGGGACCTCTTTTATTTTTTCCTTTACTAAGTCTAAAAAATCCATAGTATCAACCTTTTAATCCTCCAAGAGTAGTATTCGCCATTATTTTCTTTTGGAAAACCGCAAAGACTAATATAACTGGTGTAATAGACATAATTAGAACTGCGAATAAAAGTGGATAGTTAGCACCAAACTGCATTTTATTGACAAGTCCTTGTAGTCCTACTGCAATAGTAACTTTATTAGGCGCATACATATATACTGTAAAATAATCATTCCAGACACCGATTGCAGATAGAATCGCAACAGCCGCTAAACCTGGAATTGCCATTGGTAACATTATTCTAAAGAAAACATCATAATGATTAGCACCATCGACAAACGCCGCTTCAGCATAACTCCAACTTAAATTCTTAAAAAATCCATACAGCAATATAAATGATGAGCCGAAACCACCAAACGCACCAATTAAAAGGCCTAAATAAGTATTATATAAGCCAGAATCAGTGTACATTTTGTAAACTGCTGCCATAGAACCAACAGATGGAATCATCATGAGAAGCAAAGCAGTAACATAAAAAATGTTACTACCTTTAAAAGGGTATTTTGCAATAATGTAAGCTGTCATTGATGACATAAATATGCTGATGATTGTCGAAGCTGAAGTAATAAACAAACTATTTAGAAACATTCCAGGAATTTTAACTCCATTTACCGAAAGCTTAAATGCATCCACCCAGTTAGAAAATTTCCAAGTAGTTGGGAAAGACCAAACGTCTTTGAAGAATTCTCTATTTGTTTTAAAAGAATTGTAAAAACACCAAATAAAAGGGAAAATAAGCGTTAAAGCATAAATTAAAAATAACGCAAAAACTAAACCCATTATTACTTTTTCATTTATAGATAGTTTCTTCATTTTTGTCCCCTCTTTGATGTGTGGGGAATGACCCCACACATCATATTTAATAATTATTCTTCTTTCTTTTTTCTTAAAGCTAAGACAGATAATGCTGGTAATAATAATGCGATTGATAAAGACGTAATACCGATAGTAGACTTACAGCCTTTCTTCTTTGTTGTTGACTCTCCTGGTTTTACATCTGTTGTAGGATTGTCAGTTGGATTTTCGTTAGTTGTAGTGCCAGGTTCGCCACCTTGAGAACTAATAGTAATAGTTTGTTTGTTGCTTCTATCACTATCTTTAGTAGTTGTACCATTTCCTTTTGCAACTACATAAATTTCATATTCTCCTTCATCTGTTGTAGTTAATTCATAACTTAATGAAGTTGTAGTTGTTACCTTTTCTCCATCAACATATACATCATATCCTTCAGCATTCTCAACTGCTGACCACGAAACGGTCTTACCACTTAAAGTAGTTACTGGAGCTTCTAGTTTTGTAGCTTCTACTGGATCATCAGCAATTTCTTTGAAGTTTTCATAAGCTTCGTATTGTTCATCAGTCCATCCGTCAGTATTTGTTAATCTAAAGTTATCAATTCCAAAGTAACCTGCTTCTGATGTTGATAATGAAATATATCCAGTTGGATTTTCAATTTCATATTCAGCAAGTAATTTATGTTCTCCATCAGGAGTGCCGTTTTCATTCATCTTAACACCATAAACATAAATCATACTATTTCTAGATACTATTTTTAAGTTTATAGTTTGTTCATATAAATTGATTTTGCCTTCTTGAATATCAAGAACATGTTCCATTGTATCAAAACCAGTACCCATTAAGGTATTATAGCCAACACCATTATCGATTAATTGAATTAAGTTATATCCATCAAAGAATCTTAATAAGTATTTTTCACTCCATCCTGAAGTAGGTGATGACTTACCAAACGATACGCCTAGAGGTGAATATAATTCATTATTTCCTGTTGCTGGTTTATCTGTAAAATTAACTTTTCCATTATTTGTTGGACGATCTTCCCATTTATAATTAATCCAATCAAATTGTAGGATAAAATCAGCATATGTTCCGTCACTTACAGCAAAATTAGTTCCATCGCTAGTTCCATCGAACTTTAATACACCATCAACAATTCTTACACCATGAGCATTATCGCCAAGTGATACTGCATTATGTGTATCGTTTTCGAACTTATCAACTATATATCCTTTATTGAAATTAGTCTCAACACCTGTTCCTGTTCCGCTATCTAATTTATAAACATCAAGTATGAAATCAGGTAATAATGTGAAATCAGTGCCAACTTTACCATCAGTTAGAATGGCGAAATATCCATCGAAGTGTTGATCAGCGAATGTAGCAACCTTAGTATCGCCTACATACAGATTTAGACTTCCGTCATTTAGTCCTAATACTTTAATGCTTGCGAAATCATTACGTAGTGATTTAGTGAGTTCAACTCTTTCACCAATTTCACCATCTTTCATGATACCAGCATAAGTCTTACTTCCCTCGTTTTCAAAGTAAACAAATGATACGCCGTTGCTGTCATATTTATCTTCTTTTCCTGATAATCCAAATGCAAATCCTACTTTACCATTCTTGCTTTGAACTAAAATAGAAGCATTTAGTTCTAAAACTTTTTCTAATGAATTATTAGTGTTAATTTGATAATAAGATAATAATTTATCAGTATCTTTTAGTGCAGTAAATCTAACATTCGTATCTGCAACTACTTTTCCGCCATTTGCATAGAAAGTATCATCTGCAATAACACTATTTACATTTTGATCAAATGTAGTTTCTTGAACAGTTGTTCCTTCTGCAGTAGCGCCATCAAGTGCACCACTATGAGTTGCTACTCTAAAGTTATCAATAGTCATTGTTCCTTCAAAGTAAATATGTCCATAATGTTGTTTATCATTGTTATCTAATAATTTATAAAGTACACAGTTTTCAGTATAAGTAGCTTCAGGATCGTTTAATGGTTTCTTGTAGCAAATTAAATCAACTTTTGTATTATCATCTGGATTAACTCTATAGTAATAACGATATCTATAACCTGCTTCAATAGTTGAATTAACTGCGTTCCAAACTGATTGACCATCACCGTTTGCGCCATAGTTAGTGCCAACTCCTAGATCAATTCCAAGTGATGAAACATAGATATTTGCTGTTGCGCCATTATCAATGTTGTCAACCATACCAGATAAGTTAACTTTCGCTGTGGCAGGGTCCATTTCAATAACATCAAATTCTTGGAAGTAACCAGTTCCAGCAGGAATCTTGTTACAAGCAATAATTCTATATCCAGGCCATACTGCCTTTTCTACTTTAAATACTTTGCCGTTGTTTTTAATTATAACTTCAGAATCTGCAGCAATTACTGTTTGTTTATTTGGATCATTATATTCAATAGTAACTACCTCTCCTCCAGCAGCAAATAAATAATATGATTCAGATTTTAATCCTTCTTCGAAATCTGTTTCTTGAACAGTTGTTCCTTCTGCAGTAGCGCCATCAAGAGCACCATTATGAGATGCAAATCTATAGTTATCTATAGCGATTGTTCCTTCAAAATATAAGTGACCATAGTGTGCTTTGTCATTGTTATCGAGTAATTTATAAAGAACACAGTTTTCAGTATAAGTAGCTTTAGGGTCGTTTAAAGGTTTCTTATAACAGATTAAGTCAACCTTAGTGTTATCGTCAGGATTAACTCTATAGTAATAACGATATCTATAACCAGCTTCAATAGTTGAATTAACACCATTCCATACGGATTGTGTATCACCATTTGCGCCATAATTTGTTCCAGCAGCTGGTTCAATTCCTAGTGATGTAATATAGATATTTGCTGTTGCGCCATTATCAATATTATCAACCATACCAGATAAATTAATTCTAGCTGTAGCTGGATCCATTTCAACAATATCAAATTCTTGGAAATAACCAGCTCCACCAGCTAAAGTTTCAGTAGAGAATAATCTATATCCAGGCCATGGAGCTTCGCTTACTTTGAACACTTTTCCAAGTTTTGTAACTACTACTTCTTTGTCTTCTGCTTCACCATATTTGTAGATTTCTCCACCATTTGCATAAACTAAGTTAGCGCCGATTGAATTTGAAATAGAGTCAAATGCAGTTTCTTGAACAGTTGTTCCTTCCGCTGTTGCGCCATCAAGCGCGCCGTTATGAGATGCTAATCTATAGTTATCAATCGTGATTGTTCCTTCAAAATAGAGATGTCCATAGTGTGCTTTGTCATTATTATCAAGCAATTTATAAAGAACACAGTTTTCTACAAATTGGGCATTTGTTTCGCTTAATGACTTCTTATAACAAATTAAATCTACTTTTGTATTGTCGTCTGGATTTACTCTGTAGTAATAACGGTATCTATATCCAGCTTCTAATGTCGAATTTACAGCGTTCCATACTGATTGACCGTCGCCATTTGAACCATAGTTAGTGCCGACTCCTGGATCAATTCCAATTGATGAAACATAGATATTAGCTGTTGCGCCATTGTCAATATTATCAACCATACCAGATAAGTTAACTTTCGCAGTAGAAGGATCCATTTCAATAACATCAAATTCTTGGAAGTAGCCACTACCACCTTCAACAGTGTTACATGCGATAATTCTATATCCAGGCCATGGAGCCTCAGTTACTTTAAAGCCATTCAATGCTTTTTTGGCAACAACTAATTCACCACCATTCGCATAAACTAAGTTAGCGCCGATTGAATTTGAAATAGAGTCAAATGCAGTTTCTTGAACAGTTGTACCTTCAGCTGTCGCGCCATCTAAAGCACCATTATGCATTGCTAGTCTATAGTTATCAACAGCCATTGTTCCTTCAAAGTAGATATGACCATAATGAGCATTATTATCATTATTTAATAACTTATATAATACGCAGTTTTCACTATAAACAGCATTAGGATCGCTTAAAGGTTTTTTATAGCATATCAAGTCTACTTTAGTATTATCTTCTGGGTTGACTCTAAAGTAATAACGATATCTATAACCAGCTTCAATGGTTGAATTAACTGCGTTCCAAACTGATTGACCATCGCCGTTCGCTCCATAATTTGTTCCAGCAGCTGGTTCAATTCCTAGCGATGTAATATAGATATTGGCTGTTGCGCCATTATCGATATTGTTTACCATGCCTGATAAATTAATTCTAGCTGTAGCAGGATCCATTTCAAGAATATCAAACTCTTGGAAGTAGCCACTACCACCTTCAACAGTGTTACATGCGATAATTCTATATCCAGGCCATGGAGCATCTGTTACTTTAAATAATTTATTTGTTTTAACTTCTTCGTTAACAAGTTCTATAACTTCGCCGCCACTTGCTCTAAATTCTGTGTTTTTAATTGTATTAGATACACCTTCATTAAATGATGTTTCAAATGCTGTAACGCCCTCTGCAGTTGCACCATCAAGCGCACCATTATGAGATGCTAATCTATAGTTATCGATCGTGATTGTTCCTTCAAAGTAAACATGTCCATAGTGTTGTTTGCTATTATTATCAAGAAGTTTGTATAAAACACAGTTTTCTACAAATTGGGCATTTTCTTCACTTAATGATTTTTTATAACAGATTAAATCCACTTTAGTATTGTCATCTGGATTTATTCTATAGTAGTAACGGTATCTGTATCCAGCTTCAATTGTTGAGTTTACAGCGTTCCAAACTGATTGACCATCGCCATTTGAACCATAGTTAGTACCGACTCCTGGATCAATTCCAATTGATGAGATGTAGATATTAGCTGTTGCACCATTGTCAATGTTGTCAACCATGCCAGATAAGTTAACTTTCGCTGTGGCAGGATCCATCTCAAGAATATCAAATTCTTGGAAGTAACCAGTGTTTTGAACCTTTGCGCTTGTGATAATTCTAACGCCAGGGAATTGAGCATCTGTTACTTTAAAAGCATAATTTTTTGAGGTACCATAAACAGTTTCTTCTCTATGTTCTGTTTCCCCAATTTCTTTTTGCCAGTCAGCAGTATAAATACGTCCGCTGTCAGTTAATAATTTTGTAATAATTGCACTTCTTTTTATTGCCGCATTAGTTGTATTAGGGCTTAGTAAAAAGGCAAATAAAGCAATTATACAAAGAATTAAAGAAATGCTAGCTTTTTTGAGTATTTTCATTTTCTTTTTTGCATTATTATTAATGTTTAATAATGACTCTCCTTTCTATATTTTTTGTTTTAATATTCATACGCAGGGAATAGTCTATCAATGACTTTTCTTAATATAACAACAATCGGAGTTCCAACTATTGCACATATTACACCAACTGTTGCGCCCATAGTAATGTTGTTGTCATTTCTGATAGATGTAACAATATACATCGCAATTGTGTATGTTTCTCCATCAGGTCCACCGTTTGTAATTAACATTGGAGTTAAAAAGAATGTAAATATAACAGGTACACCCATCATCCACAAAGTCGCAAGAAGAGAACCAGTTAAAGGAAGTGTGATATAAATCATTTCTTTAAACATTGATAAGCCATCCAGTTTTCCAGCTTCAATAATCTCTTGTGGAATTCTGCTCATAGCGCCGGATATAAGAACAATATTTGCGCCTATTCCAGACCATACACAATATACAAGTAAGATAGGCATTGCTGTTTTGCTATCGCCGAACCAACCAAGTTCTGGTATTTTTGCTCCGAGCCCAAGAACCCTTAGGAGTGAGTCAACAATTCCTATCGAGCTATCAAACATAAAAGAAAATAACATCGTTAAAACAACAGGTGATATGATTGATGGTAAATAAAATATGATTCTATAACCATTAGCGAATGGTATTTTCTTATACATAAAGAAAGCAAATATGAAGGATAGTGGCAAGATAACAAAATCATTCAACAGAAAGAATAATATCGAATTTCTTATCGCCTTAGCAAAAACACTTCCAGGTTTGTTAAAGCCTTCAAAAAATTCTATATAATTTTCAAAATGTACCCACCTATATTTTCTTGTCTGTAAATCAAATCTTTCAAATGAAAGCAATACCGTATCAGCGTTAACATATAGTGTAAAAATAATAAAGTGGATAATTGGAATGCTAATGAAAGAAATAATAAATATTGCTCTAAGCAGTTGTGTTTTTGTTATCTTCTTCTTTTTCTTTAAGACCAAAGAGGAAGACATACGACTAATTTGACCTCGCTTGCCATGTACTCCAGTTGTCTTCTGCTTCAAAGAATTCTATCTCACAGAATCTTTCTGGTGTGTTATCTCCTCTTATTAATGCTGAATAAGGTTGACCACCAATATATTTTGTTCCATAACCATTTTGATAAATTTTAGCTCTTGAAAAATCAAAATAGTTATTTGATTCTTCTCTAATCTTTAAACAATCCATTGTGAATTTAGATAAATCTGTCAAAGAATTTGTATCATAATCAAATGGTCTTGGACTTCCTGTATATTTTGTATATAAGAGTAACATTTCATCAGTATTCATAAAGTTTAAAAACTTTTTAGCGCCTTCAATATTTGAAGCACCTTTTGGAATAACTATATAATCAGGAGGAGCCACGTAGTTAACTTTTATAAATTCACCGTTCTCATCCTTTTTAGCGTTACTTAAATATGGAATTCTCATCATTCCCATTACGAAATCTTCATCCATACTATCTTTCATTTCAGTTTCAAGCCAGTTAGCGTTTAAAATCATTGCTGCTTTTGAATTAATGAAATCCATTTGTGAAGTAATGTGATCTTTACTCATGCTTCCAGAAATACAATATCCTTTATCCATAGAATAGAATCTCACAACTTCTTTTAACGCAAGTAATTTTCCTCTTCCTGGATCAATTTCTGAATTATAAATATCATAAGATTCAAAATCAAAGAACTTCTTATATTCATCAACACCGCTTGCTTGCATCCACCAAGTTGAACCTAAGAAATCAAAATAACCACCGATTTTTCCTGGATATGCGAATGGTTTAATTTTTCCATTTGTATCTGATAAAATCTTTTGGCATAATGTTTCTAATTCGTCTGTTGTTGTAGGGAGATTCCATCCATATTCTTGGAACATATTATAGTTATAACAGATGCCTGTTATAGTATCATTCCAAGGCATACAATAATAGTGAGTTCCGTCTGCGGTGCTTAGTTTTGAATACTCTCTATAAACTTCGTCCATCTTTTCTGCATTTGTTTTATTTTCGCCATCAGGAATCATTTCATATAAATCATCAAGCGGTTCAAGCCACCCTTTATATGCATAAGTTTCCCATGGAGAATTGAGTGGGAAGAATATATCTGATAGATTTCTGCCTGATTCTAATTTTGTAGCTAAAGAACTTGCGAGTTGTGGATCTCCATCAAGAACAACCATATATTCAGGATACTTATCTACGAATTGCGTCGCTATTTGTACTAACCAGTTTCTACCAAAACCAGCTTCAGTAAAACTTATTTTTAGTGTAGTAGCACTATCTAAATATCCTTCTTTATATATTTTGTCTCCATTGTTTAAAACAATAACGCCGTTCTCGTTTACAACTTCTGTCGTATCCTTACAAGAAACAAGAGCTGAAAATAAAAACATTAATAAAAAGATTAATACTAATTTTTTCATCTATTAGAGTCCTCCTATAAATTCAAAGGTATTATAAATGCGCCATCACTGGCATTAAGATCTAGTTCAATTTTTCCATCAACAACATTAACTTCTGTTTTTGTTCCGTTGATGTAGCAAAGTACTTGTGTAGTATTGTTAAAGTTTAGAACAATATGATTAACGTTTTTAGATGATGGTATATCATAATTTGTTAGCATAAATCCATCTCTATTTTCCTCGTCTTTAAATACACCCATTACAAAGTCATATGTAGATGACATAGCGTCAATTCTCTCATGAGTATTAGTAATTTCAAAGTAATTAAACGCATTATTGTTTTTAGCGGCATTCTCACTTCCATAATTTGTCATAACATCTACCCACTTAAAGCTTGTATAGATTTTTTCTAAATTATGTAACTCTTGCATCGCTTCTTTTAAAAAATCGTATTTTTCGGTTTTCTTTCCATCTAATGTAATGATTGCAGGAACAAAGCCCTCAGAACCACCATAAAGAGGAGAATAATAACAGAACCATTGTATTGCATCACATCCCATAGAAAGAGAACAATTGATTTGAATTCTAAAATCCTCAACACAATCAGGGTCTTTCTTATTTCCAAATCCCATGCTTTGTAAGAATGTCCAAAGTGGTACTTCATTATTAACTTCTTTAACAGCATAAAAATTATATAGGAAATTATCAGTTAGAATGGTCTGAGTTCCTTTTCCCCTAATTAATGGATAGTTATCGTAGCAAAAATAATCCATTTTGGTCACTTCAAAATATTTCTCTATATACTCTTTATATGTTTCTTCACCAGTTTGAAGAGATGTTGCATAAATAGGGAACATATTTACATAGAACATTTTGTCTGGAAATAACATTTTATATCTTCTATAAGCTCTTGCTATCTCTTCAAATTCTTTTGAATTAGGTTCATCTGTATACATTGTTCCATAATAAGAATCATATTCAGCATATTCACTAGTTAAACGCCTTGCTTGCATTATTGCTTCTTCGTCTGTTAATGAAGCATCAGCCAAACAACTATTTAAAGCAGTATCCCATAACATTTGTTTGATGCCAACTTCTTGAGCTGCTTCTAGCATTCTTATATTATGTTCTTCGTTATTATATCCTATTGGGCATGACGCTAGATTTATTCCAACATCTTTCATCCATCGATATTGTTCTAAAAGCTCCTCATCCGACCAATTTCTTTTTCCTGTTTCTACTTCATCGTTTTTAAGTATAGAGCATTGAACAGGAATGCCACCCCATACTCCAATTAATATTTCTTTGCCTGTATTTTCGAAATCAGGCATTGTCTCTTTTGGAAGAACTTTCGTATTATCGGTTGTCATACTGCTTTCTGTTTTTAATGTAGTGTTATCGTTTTTATTGTCCATACTTGTATCATCCTCACATCCAAAAATAAAGAAAAGTATGCAACAAAAAACGACAGCAATTATACCTTTTTTCATAAAAACATCTCCGTTCAAAATTAATAAATAGGTTTCTTCAATTGAATTATTAATGATTTGCCTAAAACAAACAATAGAAAAAATCAAGTAAAACTAGAAAATATTAGGCATTTGATTATTTTCTTTGATTGTTTATATTAAAAATTTAATTATAATATGAATAATTTAAGTTTTTAAAAGTATAGAAGGCTATTAGAAAGCTCCGTATTATTTCGTTAAATAAAGTGCACACAGAAAAAAACGAGCATAAATCTCGTCTTTGCTTATCATTTAAAGATTGCGCATATTGTCAATTATAAATGCGCAAAATTTGCGCCTTATATTTTTTATCGTGCGCAATATTTACGCATAGTTACTATATTAATTAACTACAACAGTTTCTATTTCTAGTAATTTGCTTATTTTTAATAATAGATCTTTATTGTGTCCGATTGAAAGCGCGAAATGATGAGTTGGCGCATTAATAAACCATTTATCCATATATTCATCTGGCAACATTCCAAAATCTACATGTGTTTGAGTGTTACCAATCTTCATAATTTCATAGTCTTTTGCGATTCCTTCAGATACTATAAATTTGATCTTTCCATTTTCGTCTTGTGCTATTCCAAGGGTAGTAACTGGACCGTTTTTTACTTTTGCTTCAACACTTATTCCCTTTCCTTTCTTTCCATGATAAACTTCCATGCCTCTTAAAATTGGTTTATCCTGTGCTATATCAATATGGAAAGGACCGTCGTGACCAATTAAAATTGTTCCTTTATCATAATCAGTTGTAACAATTTCGCAGAACGAGCCTCCGAGCGATAATAGATCACATATCTTCATTGCGATACATGTTTTTATATCTGCTTCTCCTGCTGCAGGAACATGGTTCATAGTCAACAAAGAACATCCAACAATGAATCCTGATTGTATTTCTTCATATTCATATCCATCTGTCCCATGATAATAATAAGCTAGCGCATCAAGACTATATTCATCTTTTAGTCTTTCTAACGCACATGCTACTTTGCTTGAATAATTAAGTTGTTCAGTTGTAGGCATCTTAATCTCTTGAGCGTTGCTTTTAACACCGCCAATCTGGAATCTGTCCTTAATTACTTCAAGCATCTTTTCTATTTCTTTATCAGTTACCTTATCAAAATTCCTTTTTACATCACACATTTCTAGAATTTTAATATGAATATCAAACTTACTCATAAGTAAAGTAAAATCACTATACATATCAAGCATTCCATCATAATAGTTTCCAAGAAAGCCAAATACTTTCCCTTTTAATGAACCAACAAGTTTTGCAGCTTTTACCCATTCATTTATCTTTTTCCACGCATTGATTGATTCTATTCTATCAACTGTAATTTCATTTGTTTTAGTTAATTTCGGATTTTCTTTCAATCCTAGAAGACCATTAACTATATCAAAATCAATGTTGGCTCTTCTCAAACAATTTGTCATTTCAGGTACAGCACACGCATTACAATGAGCTAGCCATTCACCAGTATCTGTCATATCATAATTGATTTTTATAGATGGCTGTAAATTAAGTATAACGGTTTTAGCTTTACATGTTTTATGAATAGGCAAACAATTTGATGAAGGCGAATATGTTGCGACATGCATAAATATAATAGAAACATTTTCTTTAAGAAAATATTCACCACATTCCATGCCTTTTTCAAATGAATCAACCATTCCATAGTTACAAACTGTAACACCATTTTCTTCTTCTATTCGTTTGGCGATATAATTACAATATCCAATTAATCTTTCTTTTAAACCATCAAATTGATCCCAATATGTATGTAATCCGCAAGAATATAAACCTACTTTAATCATATTAATTCCAAGGCTTAGTCATGGATGTCATCATCCAGATACTTAAAAGCACTCCTTCTCCTTTTTCTTTATTTAATTCATAAGGAAGAATTTCTTCCTCTAATGGTTCAATTTCTTTTACTTCTTTATTAAGATATTTAATCAGCATTTCTCTACAATGTTTTATTCTTTCTTTAAGACCGCCTAATCTAATGTCATGAACTTCAAAACCATTAAATTTGCATTCTTTTATCCATTGATTAAAGAACGCAATATGAAGTTCTTCTATGCTATTTTCTAAACTAGGATATACGTTATCTACTAAATCTTTCAATTTAGAAACATCATTTTCCTTGTAGGCTTTTCTAGTTATAAGCCCTAAATCCATCTTGAATTTCATTACATTACAAAGTTTTATGATTGTATCAAATATATATTCATATTCTTTATTTCTTGAAGCATTATATAAATCAGTAGATAATTTATTAAAATAATCTTTATCAATTTCTTTCAAGTGATAATCTAATAGTCCAAGGAATGGGTCATTATATAACCCGTATTTACACGGATTATTTAAAGATGGTTCCCCATAAACATAATCTGGCAAATCCAATAATTTAAAATCGTCATAACTCCAACCTGTGGCATTCTCAAATATTTCTTTTTCATCATTCTTATATACAATAGATGATACATAAGCTAGTGTTCTTAAAATTACAAACAAAGATGATTCAGCACCATCATCCTTCCAAGAAGTAATCAGAATATTTTCTATATCTTTTTCTAAACAAGCATTAATTGATGCGTTTAAACACTTATTGGAATATTCTGTATGTGGAGAAAAGCCAAGATTGCTCCAAACAGCACCAGAAAACCATAATTTATTATTAAATTTTTTATGTCGTTCAATTTGTTTTAAAAAATGTTCTTTATCAGTATGGTTATAATCCCAATATATTAATTCCATATCTTTTGGAATTGAATCTATGATTTCTTGAGTCATTTTAAACTCATTTGGGTAATATTCGCCGTTGTTTGCGTTTTTTACAAACATATCTGACCAAAGCAAACAGATTTTATTGTATTTTTTCGCTATTTCCTCTATTCTTAGTAAATGTTTATATAATATTTTATATTGTGGTTCATATCCAAAATCGTTTAAATATCTACCCGTTCCTACCGAAAAAGCCTCATCCATACCAATATGAATATATTTTGACCTAAAACATTCATTAGCCCATTTAAACATCTTTTCTATAAGCTCATGTGTTTTGTTGGCGCCAACTAATAAGGAATCGTTCCCGTCAACACATTCATTAGAATATTCTTGCCACCTACAAACACTTGATAGATGCGCAAGCGTCTGAATACAAGGAATTAGCTCTATGTTTTTACTATATGCATAATCATCTAACTCTTTAATTTCAGAATTAGAATATCTTCCTCTCATATATCCAAAATATGGTTCATTATCTAAAGAGTATGTGTCTTCTGTATATAACATTAATGTATTAAACCCCATTTTAGAGATAATATCTATGAATCTTTTAAGCGTGTTTACTCTATATACAGCATCTCTTGAACAATCAATCATTATTCCAAGTCTTTTAATCATATCATTCTCCAAGCTTAATAAATTTAACAGATGACGCATTTAATTTAACATTACCAATATCAATAATTTTATTGTTGTCATATACTTTAATGTCGCTTGTCTGTTTACCAGTATATAAGTTTATTAAAAATAATCCTTTATTTGTTCCATCTGATAACACTAGCGCGTAAATATTTGGATTTGAATGATACACATTTTTCTTAGTATTAAACAAAGCTAATATCTCTTCCGTAGCGTTTACTTGCATAGTATTTTCTAAATTCCAATATCCATTAAAATAGAGTATTTTGCCTTTTCCTCTCTTTAATTCTATTCCTAATGCGCCTTTATCGTTATATGCAAACACTCTAGCATCACTAGGATAAGTCTCCATTATTCTATTGTTTATTGTCATATATATTTTTTTATTGTTAAAAGTTATATAAAACTGTCTAGATGTATTACTAGACTCTTTTATATCTCCTATATAATCTTTTAATATAGTACATTTATTGAACGAATTATCTAAATAAGGTAATGTATTCATAAATAGAACGTTACCACCATTTTTAATAAAATTAACTATATTCTCTTGAGCTTTAGTAGACATATTGTCAGTTCCCATTACAATTAATGGTTTAGATATATTTAGTTCATTCGTTAGCTCTTTAAAACAGTAGCTATATGATGAAGACATCAATGTATATGATAAGCATTTAATTAAATTGTCTTCACATAATAAAGTGTTTGATAGATTAAGATTTTTAACGTAATCGTTTCCTCTCATTGATTGCCACTCATAACCGAGTTGAACAGAATTAACTCTTTCAGCATTTAATAACCATTTATTATCAATAATAAATTTATTAATCTTTTTAAAAGAATAATAATGGTCTCTAATGACGCCATCATATCTGATCGGAGCCTGACAATCATATATTTCGCTTGTAGAGCCTAAGTTATATGGATTATTCCCACCAGCAAATAGATAATAACTTATTCCTTTCATTCCTAAAGCAATATTCAACATTCCCCACTCATATACATTTTCTTCCAGTACTGGAGGCATTTCTGAATAAGAACCTAACTGCATTTCTAAAGTAATGAATGGATATCCCATCTCATTAAGCGCATCTGCTGCATATAAATTTTTCATATACCATTTAGGAGTCGGAGAAACATTCTGCCAATTAACATCAAGACAATAGTAATTATCAAAACCGATAAAGAAGTTTTCGTTAGATAAATCAAAAGATAGCTCTTTCATATAATTTAAAAGATATGCATTTGCAGCATTAGCACAAACTATTTCTTTTATTCCTTCTTCTCTAACCCAAGATAATAATTTTTGATAAAAGATAGATAAAGATTTACAATAAAAATCATGATAATCTTTTTCAAATCTTGCTTTATACTCGCCCTCAACATTTAATACGCATGGATCAATCTCTTTGAATTCATTATAGTTAGTTCCATACGATTTATTTAGCGTTTTTATATCTTTATACTTATTTGTAATATATTTCGTGTATATACCATCTTCTTTTAAAAATCCCATTGCTTCTCTATTATAATCTAAAGTTCCATTCCATGTATGGATTCCACCTAACTCATTATCTAATTGAAGGATAGCTACAGGTCCGCCATTCGAAACCAAGTATGGTTTTATTTCATTTAAAATCGATTTAAAGAATGGTTTAAATTTTAATAAACTATTAGGATTTAAATAACTTAATTCATTAATAAAGGTTCCATCTTTCCTTTGACATCTAGTATTTGGATATTTTTCAAATAACCACTCAGGAACTCCACCATTTATTAATTCTGTATATACTAGTGGTCCAAGTCTAAGATAGACCAATAAATCAAGTGATTTAGCACATTCTAAAAAATATTTTAAATTAGTTTCATTTTCATTATCAAAAAGAATTATGCCTTCCTCTTTTTCATGAACGCTCCAGGGAATTGATGTTAGAACAGTGTTTCCATGAGCTTTTTTAAATAAAGACATTCTATTCTTTAAATCTTTATCATCTATTCTAAAATACGCTATTTCTCCGCCTATAAGATAAAATTCTTTACCATTCTTATAAAAATGTTTGTTTTTATATTCGAATCTCATAATGTTCCTCTATAAAAAGTTATTTACAATAATATTCTATAATGTATTTACGAATAAATCACTTCTCTTTTATAACTGGTTTTTGTGGTTATTAAAAAGACATTGAAATTTAACCAATATCTTTTATTCTTTTATAAAGCTAATAGGATGGTACTTATTATTCCTATAACAATCCCGATCCATTTTACCAATTTTATTTTTTCTTTAAAAACAAATATAGATATTATCAAAACAAATATTAATCCTCCAACACCAATTGTAGGATATATTAAGCTTGGTGAAAGGGATGTTGAAGCTAATATTATTACAAAAGTATTAAGAAGCGCATTACCGACTCCTGCAAGAAGAGGAAAATACCATTTGTTTCTAACTATATCTTTTAAATTTTCTTTCTTCTTTACAATAAATACTATTAAAAAGAAAATAGATGAAACGAGTGTTGCGAAGAACATTGTCATCTTTCCATATTCTCCATTAAAAACTATTTGTTGTGTTTTTTGAACGATAGCGCATCCTGCGTTTCCTAAGAAAGATAAAAGTACAAATAATATCCATTTTATGGATGCTTTAGCGTTTTCTCCTTTTTCAAAAATACATAAGAACATTGAGATAGAAGCTAATAATAGTCCTACTAAAGTAGTAATTTTAAATGGTGAATTCCAAAATAATAATCCCCAAATAGATGTGACTATTAGAGATAGATTAATAAATAATGTAGATATAGACACAGGACCATTCTTAATAGCGTTAATGGTTCCTATGTTCGCTAAAACAAAAAATAATCCAAATAAAAAGGAATATATTAACACATTTAGATTGAATGAAAAATCAATAAAATATATAATTCCCCACGTAATAAGAACACTAGTTATAAAAATCAAATTGTATATTGATATTGGATCTTTATATTCTTTATTTTTAATATTATAAAATTTTCCAAAAATAGATGTCGATGAAGATAAAAATACAGTTAACAACAAATATAGATATGGCATATTGTAATCCTTTGAACACGTTATAAAATAATATATTCATTAAATATTATCTATTATAGACGCAACACTATTATACAATGTAATATATTTGATTGGTATGTTGTTTTATAACCGGTTTTTGTGGTTACAAAAGCCAACTCCTTTATTAATTAATATTTCTTACTTAATTATCATGAATTGATTATGAAACTATCAATGAAGTTTCAATGAAGTTACTTAATTGAAAAAGTAAACGCAACAAAATAATACATTCATTAAAGAAATCGATATTTTGAGATATATTGAAGATTTTAACGCATCAA
>OCVV011355114.1_pt1 | contig 36296 bp, 28 predicted proteins | sample 1539721 | NCBI WGS metagenome assembly OCVV01 (sample SAMN02144230, study PRJEB22623) | gut metagenome | biome: sheep rumen | host: Ovis aries | place: New Zealand | reverse complement strand
GGAAATTATTTTATGGATCTTACAAAATATCAGGTACACAAAGTGCCGATCACCGAAGAAGATACGCAGAAAAGCTATTTTAAATATTATCTGGAAGATATGACACCGCCATCTCCGGAAGCCTATCAGGCCATGCGCCAGATTCGTCCGGATCAGGCGCTGCCGTTTAAAGACCGCAACCGCCTGTTTGAACCTGGTTATATGGATGCAGAAGTCGGATTTACGATTCTGCCGGATGGAACCGGATATTTGGCAAATCTGACCAGAATGCCGGGCGTTACAGCCGAGATGTTTGACTGGTGGTTTGCATGGCACAGCCTGGATAACCTGCGTTATACACTCTGGAATCCGGATGATCATTATCAGGCGGAAAATATGAACAGGGTACACGCAATGGATGAATCTCTGAGTTACCGGGAAAGGCTCTGGAACTGTTCCCATGATATTATCGAGGATACCGGAATGGGGCCGGCACCGATCGTGATTAATTTCAAGTATCCGGGTGATATCGGTTTTGACGATTCTAAAATCGGAACAGAGGCCTGTGCCACAATCGTATGTGGTTTGGGATACGGAAAAGGCCAGCCGCCATTCGCGATGCCGGATACCGTTATGTGTCATTTTGTGCGTGAAATCCCCGGAGGGATAGAACTTCGTTCCCGGTTCTGGATGGGGTGGACTTATAAAAATGGGAAAGATGTAAAAGCGCTCCCGGACGGCATCCGCATGCCGATTATGGGTCCCATGTCGCTTGCCATGCACAACGTAAAAGAATTTACAAATCTTGCTGCGCTTCTTCCGAGAATTTTTCCGGAAGAAAAGGATAATTTTTAAGGGAAACGATAAGTCAGTTACAGGAGGATAAAGATGATTGATACGAACCATAAAATAGAGTTCAATCCGGAAGCGTGCATTGGATGTCAGATTTGTTATAAGGCCTGTTTTGTAGATGTTATTCGCTGGGATGAAGAAAACCGCCGGCCGGTGTTTCAGTATGTCGAAGACTGTGAGCATTGTGAATATTGTGAAGCGAAATGTCCGAAGGGATGCATCAGAGTTATCCCGGATTATTCGAGTCAGAGTTTTCGTCAGACATTTAATCGATACAGCAAGGGTTCAAGAGAGTTATGGGAGGATTGATTATGCAGAAACAGGAGATCAGGCAGGAAACGATTACTGCAGAGGTCCTCGTTGTCGGCGGCGGAATCGGCGGTTTAAGCGCTGCAGTAGCAATTAAGGAAGCAAATCCCGATGCGGATGTGCTAGTGGTAGAAAAACAGACGGCAGGATATGCGGGAAAGGCGAATAAAGGCGGCGGAGTGCTGCAGTATTTTGATCTGGAACATATCAAACCGGAAGATTTTGTGGCTTATCATGCGACAAGCGTCGGGTGTTTTCTGGGCGACCAGAAGAGAATGTATCAATATGTCTCAATGAATAATGAGATGCTTGACCGTTTGGAATCATGGGGAGTAAAGATTCCCAAAAAAAGAGTTCCGACCGGCCCCATGACTTATATGATAGGGGTTGATCTGGATATTACACTTCAGGTAAGGAAAACGGCTCAAAAGCTTGGTGTTCGTTTTATGGACAAAACCACTGTATCGGATCTTCTGGTTACAGATGGAAAAATCGCCGGAGCAGTCGGTTACAGCATTCTGGATGGAACGTTTTATGTATTTGAGAGCAAACTGGTGATTCTCGCAACAGGAAGTCAGAATTATCGGGTGGCAAGTATGTGGTCGAGTGGCCGGGGAGACGGAATCGCGGCCGCCTATCGTGCGGGCGCGCAGATGCGCAATCCGGAATTTGGCAATTTTTCTCAGCTGTTCCGTGTACGAAGCAATCGGGAATGTGTCTTTGGGGAAAATGTTATGTACGATGCGTACGGTCAGAATATTACTAAGAATTTTCGGCGTTTTCCGGAGGCGGATATCAGTTCTTCGGCAGTGGCAGAGTGGTATCATACAATGGCCAGCGGCCGCGGACCGGTGTATCTTCATACAGAAGAGAGTGAAATGACCAGTAATGAGACGATGATGCTTCATCTGTGGGAACGCCCGTATGGACTTAAATTCTGGGAACTGGATTTTGAAAAGGCTTCCACCGTGGATAAAGATCAGGAAGTAGAGTGCGGTCTGGTGGGTGAGCAGTCACCGGTAAAAGTTGATGAAAATTATCTGACCACAATTGACGGAATGTATGCGATCGGCGATATCAGTTATGATGGCTCTTGTGCACCGGGAGCAGTTCCGGCACCTCCTGGAAGAAACCGGGGATCAGGAATTCTGAATGCGGTATTTGCAGCGCTTATCGCCGGCGGTCATGCGGCAAAAAATATCAGCACGCGAACACAGATGCCAATCGATCCGGAACAGGTGGAAAAATATAAGGAAGATGCTTACGCGCCGCTATTCCGTGAAAATGGAATCAATCCGAAGGAAGTGATTGGCAAAGTCCAGGATCTGGTCTGCCCGACTGAAAATACAGTAATCATGAGTCAGAACCGTCTGGATGTGTGCATTCGGAAGATTGAAGAACTGAAAAAACTGATTCCGCAGATGAAAGCGTCAGATTTTCATTACCTGCTTACCTGTCATGAGGCAGAAGCAATGGTTCTGTCTGCGGAAATGCAGTTCAGATGCGCATCTATGAGAAAAGAGTCCAGAGGATGGTTTCTGCGTGAAGACTATCCTGAAATGGATAATCAGAACTGGCTGAAATGGATCACCTGCCGGAATCAAGACGGGGAAATGGTATTTGATACGGAAGATGTGCCGATTGCCGATTATCCGATTAAACCACCGGATATCGGATAAAACATATCTTGAGAGTAAAGAAAACAGGGTGTGTGTCCGCGGAAATCTGCGGATACGCACCCTGTTTGCAGGGTCAGGGGTTCTCATTGCGACGGATATAGCTGAGAATGTGGAAAGATATCAGCAGACGTTCCCGGACATCCGGATCGTCCAGGTTTAAGTGATACTGTTCTGACATCTGTTTCATATGATATATGACATTGTTCCGGTGCATATTCAGAAGCATTGCGGAATCGGTCATTTTTCGGTCATTTCGAAGATAAGTATACAGAATCCGCAGGGACTGACGGGACTTCGCAGTGTTTTGATGATACAGATCCAGAATGGCAGAATCACAGTAATCAAACAGAAGCTCCTGATGGGATTTCTTATAAAATAGGTTAGCCAGGAGGACATCTTCATAAAAATAATAGATATCCTCAGTTTTATCTGCGATGGCTGCTGTGTGCTCTGTCTGTCGGTAGGCCATGGAGAACAGACTGATTTTGGAAAACACGCGGCTGATATACAGGGCAGGATGGCTGCGGCTGAGCTCTTTTAACAGAGGATCCATGATTTTTTTGATGTGTTCCCGGTATTGGCTCTTGTATTCTTCCGGTATCGGGTACAGCATGACGATGTTCTCCTGATAGGAAAAAATTCGGCAGTTAATCAGATTGGAACGAAGCATCTGAATATAATAATTTTCATTGGAGCGTGTCCGCAGACTGGAATGAAGATTCATTAAAACATAGTCAGCGTGGCTTTCCAGGTCATAAAGCTGGATGCGTTCCAGAATCGTATCTTCGGAAAGTCCCGGATTATCCAGCAAATCCATAAGGAAATAATCGGCAGCCGAGCGGTCCCGTTCAAAGGTGTAATTTTTCTTCTCCATGAGACGCTGTACATAGCCGCAGAAAATATCAAATACTTCTTTGGTATATTCATAGGACATTTCGGCTACATCCAGCATGATACAGTAAATGGAGTCTTTTTTCTCAATGGGAAGAGCTTTTATAAAATCATTATGCTGACGGAATTCGTCGGATTTCCCTTCAGAACTTCCCTGCTTATTGACGTGCTGGAAAGAGCCTGTTTGCTCAAAATAGAGGATGGCGGATTTGTCCAGATAACCGCTTTTTACCGCGGTTTGATAGATCTGATCCTGCAGATGATCGTATTCTTTTGAATGGGCCAGCAGTTTTAATGCCGGATTATAGATCAAAACGGGTGCGTGCATAACTTTACTGCTCAGATCTATCAGAGTTTGCAGGCTGTCGTCTTCAAATACAGCAAAGTCCATTCGTTTTCCCCATTCTGAAAAGAAGTTCAGATATTCCATCATACTGTTAAAACAGACGGAAAGATCCTCTTGGGTGTAGACACAGATTCCGCCGGGAAATTCTGCTGCTTCCGAGGAAAAACAAAGCAAATGTATCGGCAGACGGCTATAGCGCTCCAACGTACGGGGATCATCTGTAACATAGAGAAATTTTTCCGAACACATGGAAGCATCGGAAGGGAGCAATCGAATACCGGTGACTGCGTCACGGCTGCCAAGGCCGATCAAGGCGGCATCTTTATGTTCTTTCATAAATAATTCCAACAGGATATTGATTGTGATCTGCATAATATCTATCCTTTGCTGCAGGTAATATGCGCTGTTTATACTTTCATTAGTTCTATTGTATCATATGAGCCTGCAGAAGCGCTACGGCTGTAATTCACGCCTGCCGCCTGCGGTATAACAATGCTGTTCATCAGTATCAGAAACTGCAGAACGATTTACCCCCGGCGGAAACTGAGCTTCAGTTTCCGCCGGGGGCAGCAGATCATGTTACAGCGCGTTTTTTATCGTGATTCCGAATGGGTTAGGCGGAAGAGGATTTATTCCAGGCCGACCTGTGATTTTGAATAAACCTTGTCGTTTAAGAATGTAATCATACATGTGGAACCGGAAGATTTTCCGTTCCAGGAATAGACAGTTGCTTTCTGACCGGCTACTTCGGCTGTGGAAGAGACCACTCCGTCACCGCCCAGCAGTTTTGCCACTTGCTTGTAGGTCATAGCTTTCTTTACTTTGTCATACTGCACAGAGGTTACAGTGACTTTTGAAGATTCGACACCAACCTGAGTCTTGCTCATGACCTTGTTGTCCTGGAAGATGATGACAACTGTTCCGGATGAACCGGAACGCCATTGATAGGTATTGGTTTTAGCGCCGTTCGTTTCAGAAGTGCTGATCAGTTTCCCTTTTTTGCCAATGATCTTAAGCACTTCTTTATAGGACATGCCGGTTTTTATTTTTTTGAATTCTTTTTTTGTGATTTCGGCAGTGGGAGTTTCGTCTTGTTTGCTGCTGCCTGCTGCTGCTTCGGTTTTAGATTCCGCGTCTGTGCCGCCTGCGGCGTTTGCCTTTGATTCTGAGTCTGCGCTGGATTCCGTACCTGCACCGGACTCTGTATCAGCACCGGTTGCGGACTGGCTTTGTGTCTCGGTATTTGCGGACTGTGTCGTTTTGGATGAAGTATCAGTTGATTTGGAAGCAGAACCGCAGGCCGGGAGCATTCCGGCTACCGCAGCGGACAACAGAATTGCGAGTAATTTCTTTTTCATACATCTTTTCCTTTCGTGTGCATCGTTTGTATATGCAGGTGCTGTACCATGACCGTTTCAGGATATGCGGAGCAAATCCGTGGAATATCAGGTGTTTTTATGATATCATATCTGCTTTCTGATTGGATGGAAAGCAGGCCTGCCTCCGGCGAAATACGAAAAGATGCAGTCAAAGAAGATCCTCCCGGATGCATGAAAGACATGCGCTGTTCCGGGAGGATCTCAGTGATTTTATCAGTTGGATATCCATCAGGTGGATTTCCGAAGGAATGCGGCAGATTAATCTTTCGTGTACTTCAGTCCTTTGAATTCGTGGATGCCGTAGGGATCCGGTCCGGCTTCGGTGCCGAAGCGTCCGCCGTTTGTGGGATATCCGTAAATCGAACCGTCTTTGATGGTCATCTCATCTTCCCAGGGCAGTTTGTATCTGCCGGCGGCAAGATCTTTGATATAGGTCAGGCCGCAGTCGGATTCACCGCCCGGGAGGGCAACATATCCTCTGTGTCCGAGGTTGTAGATATTGTTTTCCAGGCCCCATTCTCTGCGCGCGGCATCTGCGTTTTCAGGAAAGATTTCCCCGGTGACGATTTCATATGGATTGCGCTGTCCCTGTACCAGTACCGTGCCGTCATAGTTGCAGATCTGCCCTTCGCCAAAGTAGTAGAAGACACCGTCATAGCCGGCCAGATTGACAGAAATGGTGTACATCAGGTTCTGCCATGCATTGGAGCGGTTGGTCAGGATCCACTGATCATTTACCTGTGTGCTGTAGCCGGAGATACGGATATATACGTTGCAGCCTTTGTATGCGGCTTCTCTTGCAAGCTCTGGAATCATTCCGTCGTGGCAGATACATACGGCAAGCTTGGATCCGCCGGGACCGTCACAGACCGGCATGCCCAGATCTCCCGGATACCATGGCTCGATGGGGTTCCAGGGGAAGAGTTTTCGGTATTTCAGACAGATTTCACCGTTGGGGTCAATGATAATCGCGGTGTTGTACGGGTTTTTATTCGGATCCGGGTTTCTTTCCATGATCGAGAATACACCGTAGACACCCTCTTCTTTGCAGGCTTTGCCGAAGGCCTCGGTCTCTTTTCCGGGAATATCGCAGAGAAATTCGTCGGTGAGCCATTTGGATGTATTCAGGCCCTGTGTGCTGTATTCGGGGAAAATAATAAGCTCCGCGCCGGGATATCCTGCCTTTGTCGCATGCAGTGTGCGGATAATTTCTTTCACCTGCCGGTCAATGTCTGCCCGGCTGTTGATAATCGGAACCGGCATCTGAATTGCTGCTGCAAGAAATCCTTTGCTTGGCTTGTTGATACTTCCTATGCTGCCCATGAGAATACCTCCTTTTTTCGTAACTCACATCAGTTAACTAAATTATAGGATGGGAAGTCAGAGGCGGCAAGGTGAAATAGCAACAAAATAAGGGATAAAAACTATACAATTTAGATAAATGACAATAAGAGTCAGAAAATAGAAAAAGAAGTATTCGGGGAAAAGGAGCTTCCGGGAAACAGTAAGGACGGAAGCACGGCAGATGCGGCATGCCTGTTTCTGCTTGTCGGCGCAGGAAAGCCGGAGCCGGATAAAAGTGATTTCCTGGTTTGAAAACATCTGTTTTTTTGCTGGATTTCACTTTATTATGCTTTTGCGGCCTTTCATGATGCAGAACAGAAATGTTTGTATCCCGTATGTCATCTGGAAGATTGACAGAGATTTCAATATTCTCTATAATAATAGTTGAAGACATTTTTTTGCAAAAATGGAGGATGATAAAATGAAAAAGAAAATTTTTGCAGTCACTCTGTCAGCTGCACTGGCCGCTTCCGTTGCAGGGGGAACAGTGATGCCTGCGGCAGCAGCAACCAGAACCGTTTCCACGAAAGCGACGGCGTTCCGAAAGGCGCCTGCGGTAAAGACCGGGAAGAATAAGGTAAAGATCAGAAAAAGCGCTTCCTATGTCAAGTTCAAAGCCAAAAAGACAAAGACCTATACCTTTACCTTCAGCAACGTGAACGCGTTACGGAAAGCAGACCGGGCGCGCAACAGCGTCAACGGATTTGTGTATCTTGGGCGGGATACCGGATATTCCACACCGATGCCTCAGAAAGTTGCCACAAATTATGGAAAGATCTCTAACCTGCAGCTGGCTTCCGCCAATTTTTATAAAACCTGGAAGCGTTATCAGAAAAAGAAAAAACCTGAGAATTATTTGACAAAGCGTTATGCCAAGATCAAATTGAAAAAAGGTCAGACCGTATATATTTATCACTTCTTTGCCGGCGTCAAGGACAGCCAGGCCAGCTATCAGCTTACCATCAAATAAGCATTTAAAAATAAGCGTCGGACGTTCCGCAACGTCTCGATGATTCAGACAGACGAAACAGAGCAGATCGCCTACCTTTCAGAGGGGAAAGGGCGGTCTGTTTTTTTGTTACACAGGTTTCCGACTGTCAGTGGGAAGGGACGTGAAATCCTTAAAAATTCTGAACACGCTGAAATTCCCCGGTTGCCGGGTTGTCTGCCGGGAACAGACGATGTATAATACCCTACTGTGTAAAAACAGGAGTGAACAGAATGAAGAAAATGATAAAAATACAGGCAGCGGCACTGGCAGTCTGTCTGACCGGAACCATGATTCCTCTTTGTACAGCACAGGCAGCAGACGGAAGCCATGCGGCCATGCAGCCTGCGGTACAGACGAAGGCTTCTGTGAAAACAGGCAGACGGCAGCAGAAGAGAAAAATAAAACAAAATGCAGCACCGCGTGTCCATGTGGATTTCACAAATTTAAGAGCCAGGGTAACCTGGACCAGAGCAAAGGAAAAACAGGCCGGCGCAAAGCTGTATGCCTATGAGATTTACCGGAAAACAAGCCGTTCCGGGGCAATGAAGCGAATTGCTCGGGTGAAAGCAGGCAAAACTGCTTATACGGATGTCTATGCGCAGGGACTGAATGCCCGCGAGAAAAAAAGTTTAAATATTCTGAAAGGGCATTTCCTGGATCCGGCATCGAACGCTCTGCGTTATTACGTAAAACCTGTTTACCGGGCTGCCGGAGGAAAATTAACTGCCGGTTCCTGGCAGAAGGACGGGGATTTTCATCTGGAAGCGCCGGATATTGTCCGTCAGCATGCCTCCGGCAGCAAGGCGATTCTGTACTGGGGAACAGTGCCAAATGCAGAGGGATATCTTATTTATATGGGTAGAAAAAGCGGAAACCGGATGATCTGGAGCCGCACAGCCAAAGTAAAGGCATCTTCACGGACCATTCAGTACAAGACGTTTTCCAAAGTGCCCGGCTGTACCTATTATACGGTGCGTGCCTATGCGAAAAAGAACGGCAAAACAGTCTTCAGCAGCTATGATACCGGATTCCAGACCGCCAATAAAGGGAAATATTCAGAAAAGATTCTGTATATCGGCGACAGTATCACCCATGGCACTCCGTATCTTTCCGCGAAGACACAGCAGTATTTCTCCTATCCGGAGCGGGTTGCTCAGCTGACCGGGGCAAAATATTATAATCCGGCGGTTCCGGGCGCTACCTATATTTACAGAAAAGATAACAGCCGGGGAATCACCCGGATTGTTACGGAAGTCACCGCACCGCTGGCAGAGGGTATGACCCCGGCCAAAAGTGAGCGTCTGGGGTCGGACTATAATGACACGTCGCTGTCAGACTATGATGTAATTGTGCTGGCAGCCGGCACCAATGACTATACGGGCAGTGCCAGACTGGGCGGCATCCGCTCTTCTTCCATTGGTACGTTTCATGGTGCGTTAAACCGGATCCGCAGCCAGATCGAGACTGCTTCCAAATATCGGATGCGGCATGGAAAACCGGCAATCAAAGTGGTGTTTGTGGATTTGTTTTACAGCAACCGATTCGGAAACCAGTATAGCAGAATCATTAACCGGGATACCGCGGTAAACAGTCTGGGACTGACACTGCAGGATTACCAGAGGGCGCTTGACCGGCAGGCGAAAGCCTGGTCCCAGTCTTCCTGCCTGAAGGTTTATCAGTTCCACACCAGATCCTATGGAATTGTTACAGGCAGCACCTGCGGGTATCGGACCGCGGATAATCTGCATATGACAAAATTTACCTATGGCCAGTATGGCAATCGCCTGGCAGAGTTTCTGATGGGAGAGGTACTGAACAGACAGGAGTAAGATGTGAGAAACAGAAAAAAGATGAAACATATGACACTGCTTCTTGCCGCTGCGGCAGCAACAGCGGGAGCGGCTGCCCTGGGCACGGTAAGTACAGATGCCGGAGCCGGAAACGGTACAGTGGTGACTGCCCAGGCGGCAGAGGGAACCCCGGTACAAAGAGGAAACTGCGGAAAGGAAGCCGTTTATACACTGACGTTAGACGGCACGTTGCGGATCGCTCCGAAAAAAGGCGTTTCATCAGCGGACATGGAGGATTATACAGAGAAAACAACACCGTGGAGTGACAGCAGCGTAAGAAAAATTATAATCAGCAGAGGGATTCGCTCCATCGGCGCAGAGGCCTTTCAGAATGCCTACAGGGTGCGGACCGTATCCCTGCCGGATACTCTGAAACGAATCGGGGACAGAGCGTTTGCCAACGCGGACGAACTGACAGAGATTTCCGTACCGAACCGGGTGACCTATGTAGGCCGCTCTGCGTTTGCTCACTGCGACAGTCTGCGGACGGCCCGTCTGCCCCAGGGGGTACAGGTGATTCCGCATACGGCGTTTTACGCGTGCCGTTCGCTGACGGATGTGACGGTATCCTCTTCTTTAAAGAAAATTGATACCTATGCTTTCGCAGACTGTCCGTCTCTGCAGGGATGGCACACAACTGCGGCAGGCGGAACCAGAGGCGTGGTGCGGCTGCCGGATACGGTTACATCGGTAGGCGGTATGGCTTTTGCCTGGGACCGGAGTGTTTCTTCCGTTGCAGTCCCGAAGAATACCCGTCAGATCCGCTCCAATTCCTTCTATAAATGTACGAAACTGAAACAGGTAAAGATCGCTTCCGGCAATCGGACTTACAGATCCGCAGGCGGCGTGGTGTTTACGAAAAACAGGAAAACACTGGTGCTGTACCCGGCAGGACGTAAGGGCAGTTACAGAGTCCCGGCCGGCACCAGAACCATCGGAACCGCTGCGTTCCGGGGGTGCAGCGGCCTGACCGGCGTGAAGATACCGAACAGTGTAACAAAGATTTCCGCCAATGCGTTCCGCTTCTGCGGACGGCTGCGCGGAATACGTCTGTCATCCCGGGTGAAATCCATCGGCAGTTATGCCCTTGGGACCACATCTTCCGGCACCATGAATCTGCGGTTTGTGCTGGCGGCCCCGGCCGGTTCCGCCGGTTCCCGTTACGCGGACGCTTATGGACTGATCTGGAAAAAAGCATAAATTTTGACATCCCATGACAGATGTGGTAAGATAAGTCGAATTTTGGAGTGGCGCAGGCTTGTACTGCGCCGTTTTTTCCTGTGAAAGCAGCCGTTGTGGAATACCTGACGGGTGCAGACGATGAGGATACATATGTTAAAAAGATTTTTTCAGGACACCAGGAAATATCATCATTATTCCAAATACGCCGCGAAGGCAGCTCTGGAAGCAGAAGTTGCCGGATCCTATCTGAACAGGCTGTGGTGGATTTTCAATCCGTTCTGTATGATGATAATTTACACGATTATCTTCGGGTATGTGTTCCATGCGAAGGAACAGTACTTTCCGCTGTTTATTTTTATCGGTCTTACGTTTTGGGATTTTTTCAACCGCACACTGAATTCCAGCGTTAAGATAGTCAAGAAAAACAAAGGTATTATCAACAAAGTCTATCTGCCGAAGTTTATACTCGTCATTAAAGAAATGCGCATCAATTTCCGCAAGATGCTGTTCTCCGGAATAATTATCGTAGGACTGATGGTATTCTACCGGGTACCCCTGTCCTGGAATATCTTCTGGATTGTCCCGGTGTTTCTGATTGAAGTGCTGTTTACCTTCGGGATCTGCTGCATTGTGCTGCACTTCGGGGTATTTGTCGAGGATCTGTCCAACATTGTCCGCATTGTCATGCGGTTCTGCTACTATGGGGTAGGTGTCTTCTTTAACATTCAGAAGCGGATCAAGAACCCGATCTTCCGGGAGCTGGACCTGCACTGCAACCCGATGGCACTGATTCTCCACAGCGCCCGCCAGTCCTTGATCTATCAGACTACGCCGAGTATTCACTGGATGACGCTCTGGGCAGTGCTGAGCATCATTCTGTGCCTGATTGGCGTGCGGCTGATTTATGCTTATGAAAACAGTTACGCAAAGGTAATATAAGAGGTGGATTATGGCGGAAACAGCAATTACAGTCAGAGATCTCGTGATTCGGTATCGCAAGCTGAAAAATTATTCCATCAAGCAGCAGCTTCTGAAACGTCATAAAAAGTCCAAAGACAATGGCGTGTTCGAAGCGATCCACGGGATTTCCTTTGAGGTGGAAAAAGGTGAGATCCTGGGGATCATCGGAAAAAACGGCAGCGGCAAATCCACGCTTCTGCGGGCGCTGGCGGGAGTTTTCTCCGCGGACGAAGGAACCATCGACCTCCACGGGCATGACGTGTCTCTTCTGGCCATCGGAATTGGTTTTCAGAAAGAACTGTCCGGACGGGAGAATATCTACCTCTCCGGCCTGCTCCTGGGCTTCAGCGAAAAAGAGATCGAGGAAAAGACGAATGAAATCATTGAATTTTCTGAGCTGGGGGATTTTATCGACGCTCCGGTCAAGTCTTATTCCAGCGGCATGCATTCGAAGCTTGCGTTCTCCATCAGCGTAGTGCTGGAAACAGATATTATGCTGATTGATGAAGTGCTGAGCGTAGGGGATGAGCATTTCAAAAAGAAGAGTCATGCAAGGATCAAGGAACTGATCGAGGACAAAGACCGCACCGTTGTGATTGTATCCCACTCACTGAATGCGATACAGAATCTGTGCACAAAAGTTCTGTGGCTGCACAACGGGAATATCCGTAAAATCGGCACACCGGAGGAAATCATACCGGAGTACCGGGAATTTATGAAATAAGAGCGAAGGGGGATCCTGTCTGTACTTCAGAGGAATGTACAGGCAGGATTTTTCTGTGGAACTTGCGTAAACTATGCCTGTATGGTATCGTTATTACGATTGTAATAAAAATGTAATAAAATGGCGATGAGAGGTATATAATAATGAAACGTGTGATAACCTACGGCACTTTTGACCTGCTGCACTATGGTCATGTGAATCTGCTCCGGCGGGCGAAAGAACTTGGAGATTATCTGATTGTTGCAGTGTCTACCGATGAATTCAACTGGAACAGCAAACAGAAAAAATGTTATTTCAGCTACGAACAGAGGAAAGATCTGGTAGAGGCCATTCGCTATGTGGATCTGGTGATTCCGGAGGAAAGCTGGGAACAGAAGATTTCAGATGTGAAAGAATACAAAATCGACACCTTCGTCATCGGGGATGACTGGAAGGGCAAGTTTGATTTCCTGAAGGATTACTGTGAAGTCGTATACCTCCCGCGTACGCCGGAGATTTCCACCACGCAGATCAAGACAGATCTGAATAAACAATAATGAGACAGATAAGGGGAGATACGCATATGGCAGATGCAAAGGAAACGGCAAGGGAAGAGAAAGAAGCCGAGAGATCCAAAGCACGGCACCTGAGAAAATGCAGACGCATTGCCCGGTTTAAACCGGTACAGAAGAACAAAATCGTTTTTTCACAGTTTGGCGGCAAAGGATACGGCTGCAACCCGCGGGCGATCTGCGATGAGTTCCTGAAACGGGGCGATGCCTATGATCTGGTGTGGATCCTTGGAAAATCCCAGAATCGGAAAGACAGCAGAATCCCGGACCGGGTCCGGGTGGTCAAGGACAGGGAAGCGGTGTATGAGCTGCTGACCGCAAAAGTATGGATCAATAATATCCATTTTAATAAGATGTATGAGAACGGCCTCGTGAAACGGGACAAAACCATCTATCTGAATACCTTCCATGGAGGAATCACTTTAAAGAGTGAGGGAACCGACAAAAACACCTATAAGGAAAAAGCTTACGAAGAACTCAGCGAAAAAGAGAAGAATTACCGGACAGACGCGGACTATGTGGATTACATTACCTGCGGCGGTGAAGTGGAAAAGCATGTGCTGGAAGAGTTCTTTTACGGAAAAGGAGAGATCCTGGAGCTGGGGGACGCCCGGACAGATATTCTGATTAATGGTTCACCGGAGGCCGAACAGGCGATCCGCGCGACCTATCAGATTCCCGCGGGGACAAAGATCGCCTTTTTTGCCCCCACTTTCCGCAACGGAATGGTCCTGAAATGGTACAACATGGATTACGTCCGTGTAGTGGAAGCGCTGGAAGAGATGACCGGCGACCCCTGGGTGCTGCTGATTCGCCTGCATCCCCGCCTGATCTCCAAAGCGAAGAAACTGATACCCAAGCATGAAAAAATCATCAATGCCTCAAAATATCCGGATATGCAGGATATCGCCGTAGCGGCGGATCTGATGATTTCCGACTATTCTTCCGCGATTACGGACTTTATGCTGACCCGTAAACCGGCCTTTATGTATGTGCCGGATCTGGAAGAGTATCAGGAAAAGCGGGGCATGTATTATACGATGGAGCAGCTGCCGTTTCCGTATGCAAAAACCACCGATGATCTGATTGCGGTGATGCGGCAGTTTGACGCGGAGCAGTATCAGAAGGACATTGATAAGTTCCTGGAACTGATCGGCTATCATGCAGATGGTCAGGCGGCAAAGCGAATCGTTGATTTTTTGATCAGTAAAATGGAATAGGAGTATAGTGACAGAATGGAACAGACCAATAATATCGTTATGACAGACCGTATGGCAGAGCACCGGATCCGTGCGAAGATTACGGATATTCAGTGGGAGCGGATTATCGTTCATATGACTGTGGAGATCCTGCCCCGGGAGGGCATTGACCTGTCCGAACCGCTGGATTTCTACGCAGTGACGGTGCATCACCGGGCTAATGCCAAATTCAAAGTCAGACAGCTGTCAGATACCCGATATGTGCTGTCGCTGAATTACACCAATCCGGGCTACTGCAAGTGTCTGCCCAACGGAAAGTATAAACTGGCAGCCTGCCAGGGAAATGATGTACTGTGCCTGCTGGAGATCGCGGACGAACTGGCGCCGCTTCTGAAGGATAAGGCCAGAATCTTCCTGCACAACAAGAAATCCAAAGGATATATCATCGATTTTTCCGTGGCTGACAGAGATGACGCGCTGTATCTGGATATGATTGCCCAGGATATGAAACGCTGCGGCATACCGGTATTCAATGAAAATGATCACGCTCCGGTGGTGGAACTCCACGGCAAGGAGAAGATGAAGGCCGGTGTGGAGAAAAAATTAAAAAGCAAGCGCCACAAGGTAATCAAGGATATCTATCAGAAGAAACTGAATAAATACAGGAATTATTCCAGACAGACCGGAAAAAAGATGACCCTGCTTTTCATGACGGAGCAGAGTGAAGTGATGGGAAGCAATCTGACCAGTGTCATGGACCGGATCAAAGAACGGGGACTGGATAAGGAGTATAATATTCTGACCTCTGCCCGCTCGATGGTTGCCATCCGCCATTACGGAGTGAAAAACTGGATCGCCTTTGTGGAAAAGCTGGCAAAAGCGGACATGATCTTCATTGACGATCACGCGCCCTGTCTGGACTGGCTGACCCTGGATCCGAAAACCACTCTGATTCAGCTGTGGCACGCGGGCGCCGGCTTTAAATCTTCCGGGTACAGCCGCTGGGGACATAACGGATGCCCCGCCCCTGTAAACTGCCACAGACAGTATAAATACGGAATCGCCGGAAGCCGCCAGATTGCCCACTTCTTCTCGGAAGTGTTCGGCATCAATGACGAACAGATCCTTCCTACCGGCATGCCGCGTATGGATGAATACCTGGATCCGAAGCACAAAGAAAAGATGATTGCGGAATTATATAAAGAATTCCCCATGTGCAAAGGGAAAAAGGTGATTCTTTTTGCGCCGACTTACCGGGGTACCAACCGGGCCAATGCGCACTATCCCTATGAACTCATTGACTTTGACCGGCTGTATCAGTTCTGCGGCAAAGAAGCGGTCGTTCTTTTCAAGATGCATCCCTGGGTGCCGTATCCGGTGCCGATCCGGGAGGAGTACAAAGACCGGTTTGTGGATGTCAACAAATACCCGAACATCAACGACCTGTTTTACATTACAGATCTGCTGATTACCGATTATTCCTCCAGTATTTTCGAGTTTTCCTTAATGCGGAAACCAATGCTGTTTTTCGCCTTTGACAAAGTGCAGTATTCGTTTTCCCGGGGATTCCACAGGGATTACGAAGAGGCGGCACCGGGCAAAGTCTGCTATACCTTTGATGAGGTGATGACTGCCCTGGAGCAGAAGGATTTCGAATACGAAAAAGTGGAAGAATATGTGCGGATCCACTTTGATTACACCGATTCCCATGCCTCCGACCGTGTCATTGACTGGATCCTTCTGGGAAACATTCCGGCAGAGATCCAGGCGGAACTGGATGCCATAGAAGAGGACAATGCACGGACCAAAGCCCTGGATTTCTCCCGGTGCATCATCACGGAGGAAGACGCTGCCATGGAAGCGGAAGCGGACGATGAGGCAGACGAAGATACGGACGAAGAAACAGAGAACAGCGAAGAGGAATCCGGCGGTAAAGACAATTCCGACAGCAGCGAAGAGGACGCGGATGAGGATTCTTCAGAGGAAGCATAAGGAGGAACAGGCATGAATATAGCAATGATCTTTGCCGGAGGCAGCGGGGTGCGCATGGGCGCCGGCGTACCGAAACAGTTTCTGGAGATCAACGGCAAACCGATCCTGGTACATACGGTACAGCTGTTTCAGTACCACAAAATGATCGATAAGATCTATATTTCCACATTAAAGGATTATATTCCGTATGTGGAGGATCTGGTCAGTGAGTACCACTTGAGTAAGGTGGCGGCAGTGATCCCTGGTGGAGCGACTGCCCAGGATTCCATCTACAACTGTCTCCAGAAGGGAATCAGTGAAAATGATCCGGACAGCATCGTGCTGCTGCATGACGGCGTGCGTCCCTTTGTTTCCTATGATGTAATCGAACAGAATATACGCACCGCGAAGGAGAAAGGCAATGCCATTACCTGTACATCCTGCTTTGAGACGATTCTTCTGAGCAAGGACGGAGAGTTTGTGGAAAGCGTGCCTTACAGGAAAGATACCTATGCGGCACAGGCGCCCCAGACCTTTGTGTTAAAAGACATTATCGAAGCGCATAACCGAATCCGGCAGACGCCGTCCGGCTATGAAAACATGGTGGACAACTGCACGATCTGCAAGGCGCTGGATATTCCGGTGCATATGGTTCCCGGCAACCGCGGAAATATCAAGGTAACGACACCGGAGGATGTATACATTTTCCGCGCGCTGCTGCAGTATCGTGAAAATGAGCAGGCCTTCGGTTTCGGCCTGACAAACGGAACCAGAGCCAGAATGAATTATTTCCGGGAAGAGACATCCGGGGAAGATGAGGCGAAAGAGGACAGACATGAATAAATACTACGATTCGTTCACAGCGCAGGACGCCGTGCTTGCAGCTGAAAGCATCGATACAGAGGCCCTCCGGGGAAAAACGGTCTTTATTACCGGTGCCACCGGGCTGATCGGTTCGCAGATCTGCAGGACCCTGCTGGCCTGCAGCCGGCAGGGGGCAGAGATTACAGTCATTGCTTATGTGAGAAATGCGGCCAAGGCAGCAGAAGTATTTGCGGACCAGAAGGAGGATGCCCATCTGGTGATCGCGGAAGGCGGACTGGACGCGCCGATTTCCTATGAAGGAACCATTGATTATATCATCCATACGGCCAGTCCGACGGGCTCCCGCTATTTCGTGGAGCACCCGGTGGAGACGATCCACACGGCCATTGACGGCACAGACCATGTGCTGCGGCTGGCCCGGGAGCATCAGGTGGAAGGCATGGTCTATCTTTCCTCGCTGGAAGTGTATGGCACTCCGCGGGGGGAACAGACCAAAGGCACCATCAAAGAAGACGACGCGGGCTATATCGATTCCATGAGCGTGCGCAGTTCCTACTCGGAAGGCAAGCGTCTGGTGGAGTGTCTCTGCGCGTCCTATGCGGCTGAATATGGCGTGCCGGTGCGTGTAGCCCGGCTTTCACAGACCTTCGGTCCCGGCGTACAGTATGACGACGGACGGGTGTTTGCGGAATTTGCCCGGGATGTGATAGAAGGAAAAGATATTGTTCTGCATACCCAGGGAAAAACCGTGCGGAGTTACTGCTATGTCAGAGATGCGGTTACCGCGATTCTGACCATACTGACAAAAGGGAAAACCGGAGAAGCCTATAATGTAACGAATATGGACACTGCGTGTTCCATTTATGAAATGGCCTGTCTGACTGCAGAGCTTTACCCGGATCAGAAGGTTGCGGTCCGTATCGAGGTGCCGGAGGATCTGGCATCCTTTGGATACAATCCGGAGATGGTGATCCGGCTGGATTCCGGAAAGCTGAATGCACTGGGCTGGAAGGCCACAGCAGGGCTGGAGGAGATGTTTGACCGGTTGATCCGCAGTATGAAGGAGCGGCGCTGATGGCCCGCAGATCAGGCAGACGCGTGGGAAAAATTGAACTCCTGCGCTTTTGCTTTTGTATGATGATTCTCTGTTACCATACCGGCGGTGATTACAAAAGCAGGGGATGGGAATTTACCGATCATCTGTCTTTCTTCAACAAGGGATTTCTGGGTGTGGAATTCTTTTTCCTGGTCAGCGGATTCCTGACAGCCATGGCAATCTGTAAAGTGCGGGAGCAGGAAGTCCCTCTGGGCAGCGCTACCTGGAAATTTATGGCAAAAAAGATTTCCTCCATCCTGCCGTATCACGTCATTATCATTATCCTGACCTTTCTTTTTCGGATGCTGGTGCTGAATAAGGGATTTCTGGAGATCCTGATCAAGGGGTTCCCCAGCCTGTTTTTCCTGCAGATGAGCGGTTATCAGACAGACGCGCTGATCGGCGTAGAGTGGTACATTTCCGCCATGCTGCTGGCACTGGCCGTGATCTATCCGCTGGCCCGCAGACACTATGACGTCTATGTGCGGATTGTGGCGCCGCTGGCAGGCTTCCTGCTGACCGGCATGCTGATCGCGAAAAACGGTACCCTGGGAGATGCCGGCGGGCTGAGCGGCTTCCTGACCAATGGCGTGATTCGCGCCTTTGCGGAGATTTCACTGGGGATGTTTGTCTATGAAGCAGTGCGTGTGCTGAAACAGAAAAAATATTCCCCGGCCCTGCGCCTCGGAATTACGGTGCTGGAGATTCTTCTGTATGTAATGGTTGTGTACTATTCGATGTCAAAAGATTTTACACGGCCGTATCTGGGAAGCGCTGTCATCGCGCTGACAATTGCCACCGGTATTTCGTTTAGCGGGATCTCATACGGATCCCGGCTGTTTGACCACGGATTTTTCTATTTCCTGGGAAAAATCAGCCTTCCGGTATACCTGGTGCAGAATCTGACCAGAGATTTTGCGGGCGCCTGTCTTGCTTCCCGTCTGGGCGGACGGAATCTGCTGCTTGCGATTCTGATTGGAACCATCCTGGCAGGAATTATCTTATATGGAGCAGTGACCTGGTGGAAAGCGGCCCGTTCCCGGAGGCTTTCCGCAGCTGCGCAGTAACAGAATGAAGAAGTGTGAGGAACGTATGAAGAAGACAGCAGAAAAACACATGAGAATACTGACGGCAGCCTTGCTGGCAACCAGTGTGACTGCGGGGATGATTCATGCGGAACCGGCGCAGGCAGCCGGAAAATCACCGTTGAACCGTACCGGCATGACGCTGGTGAAGGGACAGAAGTATCAGCTGAAGTTTACCAACGCGAAGAAATACAGCCGGAAAAAAATCAGTTGGTCCACTTCGAATAAAAAAATTGCCGCAGTGTCAAAAAACGGCACCGTACGAGGCGCCTCCAAAGGGAAAGCGGTGATTACCGCGAAAATCGGCAAAAAACAGTATCGCTGCACCGTCAGTGTACAGCAGCCGGTATTGTCCGCAAAAACCATGACACTGGGATACAAGGGAACCGGCACACTGGCCCTGAAAGGCACCGGCAAGAAAGTCACCTTGCATTCCTCTTCCGCGAAAGTGGCAGCTGTTTCTTCCAGAGGAAAAGTCACAGCCGGCAGACAGGGAATAGCGGTCATTACGGCAAAAGCCGGCGGTCAGTCGTATCGCTGTAAGGTTACGGTATCCTGGAAATACCGGATCCGTTATGAAGGCGGGGGAGCGGAATCCGGTTCGGTTCCGGACGGCACAGCAGTCTATGGGAAAAAATACAAACTGGCAAAAAGCGGATTTCTGCGGGCCGGTTATGAACTGGCCGGATGGCGTGTAAAAGGTAAAATGTACAAGCCGGGAGCGTCAGTCAGTGATCTGGCGAAAAAGGGAACCGTGCGTATGACCGCAGTCTGGAAGAAAAAGAAAGGACTGGGCTTGTTTGATACAGGCCGTCTGGACGAAAAAGGCGTGTACCGGTCCAGTACCTGGCATGCAGCCATGATTCAGACAGAAGTGCCGTCCTCTCCTGTGTATTACAGTCTGGATGATTTTGTTTCTTACGAATTTGCCTACTGCACATACCGGAAAAACGGGACTTTTGTGTCCAGAAGCAAATGGCAGAAACATGGGGTGATCCTGAACGCAGGGTATAAATACCGATTCTATGTCCGCCGCAGGGATAAGGCGAAGCTGAGCAGTACGAAAATCCGGCAGATCAGCGGCCTGTTCCGGAAGGAAAAACCGGAAAATCGAAGCAGCGCGACGGAAAAATGGATTCCGCTGGTGGATGATTTCGGGCTGGCGGATGAGAGCCAGAACGGAACTGCGGAAGAGAATGCAGGCGGGACCCAGAGCGGGAATTCGGAAGAGTCTGGAAACGAGAACCAGACCGGGATCGCAAACGAAGGTCAGACCGGGAACTCGGAAGAAACTGCGGATCAGGGACAGACCGGGAACTCGGAGGAAACTGCGGATGAGGGCCAGACCGGGAACTCGGAAGAAAATTCGGATGAGACTTCAGAAGCGAATCCGAATGATCAGCTCTATATTGCGCACCGGGGATTAAGCGCGGAATATCCGGAAAATACGGTCCTGGCCTTTGAAGAGGCGGGAAAGGCCGGATTCTGGGGAATCGAGACAGATTTATATAATACAAAAGACGGAAAACTGGTGTGTATGCATGATGCCACCGTAAATCGAACCACAGACGGAACCGGAAAAGTCATGGATATGACAAAAGCGCAGATCGATGCGCTTCGCATTCCATACACAGACAAAAATGGTGTAAAACAGGAATTAAAAGTGCCTTCTTTTGAAGAATATCTGAGCATCTGCAAAGCGTATCACGTGGTTGCTGTTCTGGAGATCAAACAGGTTTCCAGCAAGGCAATGCTGAAAAAAGTCGTGGATACCATAAAAGCCTATGGGATGGAAAAACAGTGCATGATCATTTCCTTTGAAACTGGATATCTGGAGGATATAAAAAATACGATCGATCCGGATATCGGCGTGCTGTTCCTCTATAACCGAACGCTGGATTCTGCGGATTATACCTATCTTTCTCTGTTTACGGACGCCGGTGTCAGTCAGAACGCTTCCTGTTTCACGGAAAATACAGAGAAAGAACTGGAGAAGAGAAAGCTGATTTACTGTATCTATACGGTAAAAACACAGAAACAGTATCAGAAATATGCAGAGACGGATCTGGATATGCTGACCATGAATGAAAAATTATTTTCCTGACAGATCCGACTGCTGCATGCAGAAAATCCGGCAGATGTATCGGAAGGCGAATCAATCGAAGATAAACACCGTTATGCAGAAGCATCTGTACCGAACTGTTCTTTAAGAATTCTTAAGAAAGAGGCAGGTACAGATGCTTTTTCCGCGGTATAATATGCTGTATATGCTGTGAAAAACAGAAAATGAAGAACTGCGGAATGAAGGACAGCAGCGTCTGATAAGCAGCAGGGATACCTGATATAATATAGTAAAATCAGAGAAATTGTGATAAACTACTTTGAGCGAATGCAGACACTCTGATCGGTACAGAAATACAGAAGACAGGGAGAATGAATATGCAGATCCTGCAGATACCACATCGGGCCATCTGGAACGGAATGTTTCGGTTGACAGAAAATATGAAGCAAGAAACCAGAAACCGTATCCTCAGCCTGTGCTGTTTTCTGCTGGCATTTTATTACTCCCTGCTGTACAGCGATATTCTGAACCTTCTCCTGCCGCATGTGATACTGCGGGGGATTTGTTTTTCGGTGATCCTGTTTCTGATTACCTGGTTCAGCGTAGAACGGAAACTGGAACGAGTGGAGACACGTCCTGTGGTTGCAGCGGTGTATTATTTCTTCCTTGTGACAGTCATTATTGCCCGGGTTCAGCATCCGACAGGATTTGAGATGGAAGGGTTCGCCGCTCTGCTTTTGCTGCTGTTTCCGGGTTTTTATCTGATCTGGAACAACCGGAGAGACTATTCAGCCCTGTATGACCGGATTGCCTTTGGATTTGTGCTGAACGGAATCGTATTCTTCGCGTTCAGCCTGTACGGGCAGCCTTACATTGCGGCGGCGTCAGTGAATGGACGCTACACTGGAATGGCAGATGACCCAAATATCTTTTCAATGCTGTATCTGTGTACGGCGCTTTCCGCCCTGTATCTGATTGTCCGAAAAGACAGGAAACTGGTGATACATATCATCGCGCTGGGAATTTCCTTGGGGATGATTTTCCTGACCGGCAGCCGGACGGCCTTCCTTGCGTTAGGATTAGCCGTTCTCGTATGGCTGGTCGCCATCGCCAGGAAAAATATCCGCAAATCCAGACGGTTTCTGGTTTGTATACTATCGGTTGCATTGGCCTGCGCAGCAGCGCGGGCGGCAGTGTTTGCGGTGCAGGTACCGGAAAAATATTTTGGTTACCGTGGCAATGCGGCGCTGCGGGAAATATCGGATTCTCAGGTAAAATATACGGATGAAGAGCTGATTGCCATGGGATGGTGGCATCCGGAAAACCAGACACAGACAAATGGGAAAAAAGGTTCGACCGCTCAGAAATCCGGAACGAAGCAGAAAAATGCATCTCCCGGCGTCAAGGCAGGAATTTCCTTCTGGAATACTGCTGTGGGAAATATATCCTGGACAGTGGGAAAATCCGCAGTGTTAAGCAATGGGCTGAATATAGATAGTATTTTTCGACTGTACAAGAAAAACACCTCTGCTAACCAGTTGTCTTCCGGCCGACTGACTGCATATCAAATTGTACTGAATCATCTAAACTGGTTCGGAAATAACCCGAAAGAAGTAGAACTTCTAAATATGGATGGCACGAAACTGCATGGAGCCCATAATACGGTGTTGGATTTCACTTTTCGCTGTGGAATTCTGTCTGGAATTGGCGTTGGAATACTGGAATTTTTTGCATTGGCATATATTGTTCAGGGATTGTTTGGCAGAAAGAAACTGGATGCGGGAATGCTTTTTGTGCTGTTGGTTTTTTCAGCGTATTTTATGGAATCTTTGCTGGAAATTCAAGTAGTGCCCTTTAACCGAGACTTGACCTGTCTGTTCTATCTGTCATTTGCGGTGATGTTCGATGGACTGCGCGGACAGCGGTTTACGGACCGGAGAAAATCAGGGGAACGTTCCAACACCTGGGAGCGGGTTCCGAATGATGCTGCCTGGTAAAAATATCAGGCAAGAATAGCTATGGCTGTACCATCTGGGTCTCAGTCTGTATTGGCTACTGATAGTGCCTAGAGAGCCGGCACTATGCAGGGAGATAGTGGGTAAATAGCATTATGACTAATTTATCAAGATATAACTTTTACTTACAATGTATTGCGGATGTAATCGCGCTTCTTCTGGCCTATACATTTGCTTTTTGGTGGAAATTTCTTTCTTCCTTCCGAACTGGGGTTTATACAGAAGGAGCTTATCTGACACTGATTCCGGCGATGCTGGTGAGTTATTTTGTCGCGGCTTATTTTTTCAGCACCCGGGATAATTTCGTAACCCGCAAATTCGGCCGGGATCTGAAAGAAATGGCAAAGATTGTGGCGGTGGTAGTGGTAATCACACTGCTTTATATGTTCTTTGCGCAGACGGGACTCCTGTACTCCAGAGAGTTTGTGGTAGTATTTGCCATCGCGTTTTTTGTGCTGGGGCTGGGACTGCGGGAAATCTTTCGCAGAATTGTCCGCAAATTTTCAAGCTTCAGTAAGAATGTGGAGCGCTGTGTCCTGATCTGCCGCTATGCTGATGTCAGGAAGAAAATCAGGGAAATCAGCAGTCCCACGGAATGGAGAATCAATCTGGCCGGCCTTGTGGTGACAGACCGGGATATGACCGGAGAGTATATCGAAGGCATCAAGGTTCTGGCAGATACAGAGACTATGGTGGATGTGATCCGGCAGTCCCCGGTGGATTCGGTTCTGATAGTTCCGAATGGAACGAACAGGGCGCTTCGTGAAGCCGCCCGGCACTTTAATGATATCGGAAAACTGGTCCGTGTGGATGTGGATCCCTTTAATGTCATTCCGGAGGCGCGCCAGGATCTGGACCGGGTGGGCAGCTGTTCGGTACTCAGCTTTTTCCCTGTACATCAGATTGCCAGAAGAAAGCTGTTTCTGAAACGGGTGCTGGATCTGGTGATTTCCGTTCTTCTGCTTCCGCTGCTGCTTCTGTTTATTATCTTGACAGCTGTATTTAACAATCTCGAGTCAAAGGGGCCGCTGTTTATCCGGAGAATCCGGGTGGGCAAAAACGGGCGCCGTTTTACGCAGTATCGGTTCCGCATCCTGCGGATGGACGCGGCGGAGCGGACGGCACAGGGCAAGCCTGCGAGAACCCGCTGGGGCGTATTCCTGTGTGTCAGCCACCTGGACCGGCTGCCTCTGATCCTGAATGTGCTGCTGTCGGACATGTCACTGGTAGGCATCCATGCGCCGCGGCTTTCCAGATTCCTGGAATATCAGCCGGAGCGGCGGAAGAATATGTGTATCCGGCCGGGAATTATCGGGCGATGGAGCTTTGAGCTGGATGAAGAAGAGATTATCGCGCAGGAAAGAATATACATTGAACAGTGGAATGTATTTCAGGAACTGGCATTGATTGCGGAGTTTTTCTTCCGTTTTATCACCAATACGCTGATGCGGGGGTTCGATCCGGCTCAGATCGAGGAAGAACAGGAGATCATCCGGGATATCCTCGAATTTGAGAAACCGTTGGAATACGATCATTCCGCCTATCAGCATACGGTGACCGGAAGAGAGCGGCTGTACCTTGCCGCGAAACGGGTAACTGACATTATCATTTCAGGTCTTGCCATCGCAGTCCTGTCGCCGCTGTTTCTCATACTGATGATTCTGGTGGCTATGGATGACGGCGGCAGCCCGTTTTATGCCCATGTCCGCATCGGCAAAAACGGAAGAAAACTGCGGGTCTACAAGTTCCGCAGCATGAAGCAGGACGCAGGGGATCTGGAGAAGCTGCTGACGCCGGAACAGATGGAGCAGTATCAGCGGGAATTCAAGATTGACAATGATCCCCGAATTACAAAAATCGGCAATTTCCTGCGTAAATCCAGCCTGGATGAGCTGCCCCAGCTGTTTAATATTTTCGGCGGCGGTCTGTCTGTTGTGGGGCCACGGCCGATTGTGGAAAAAGAGACGGCAATTTATGGAAAAGATGTGGCAAAACTGCTCAGTGTCAAACCGGGTCTGACCGGTTACTGGCAGGCGTATGCCAGAAATAACGCGACATATGAAAGCGGGGAGCGTCAGAAGATGGAGATGTACTATGTGGACCATCACTGCGCCAAATTAGACATCCGGATCGTGTTCCGGACCGTAAAATCCGTCGCGAAAGGGGATGGAGCACAGTAATGAAGGACGAAACAGATATTAAAATAATGATTGCGCTGCACAAGCCATACCGTGTGCCGCAGGATGACGTATACCTTCCGGTGCACGTAGGGGCAGAAGGCAAAGCTTCTCTGGGATTTACCGGGGATAATACGGGAGACAACATATCCCGGAAAAATCCCAATTACTGCGAACTGACCGGCCTGTATTATATGTGGAAAAATGTGCCTTCGGATTACCTGGGTCTGGTGCATTACCGCAGATACTTCAGTGTGACAAAGGATCGGGATAAGTGGAAACGCATCGCCAGCGGGGAACAGATCCGGGATCTGCTGTCCCGGACGGATATCATACTGCCGGTGAAGCGGAATTATTATATAGAAACCAATTACAGCCAGTATGTGCATGCGCATCATGAGGAGGATCTGATCGAGACCAGGAAGATTATTCAGGAGAAGTATCCGGAATATCTGAAGGCCTATGACGCAGTCATGAAGCGGACAGATGGTCACCGGTTCAATATGTTCATTATGAAGCGGGAACTGGCGGACCAGTACTGTACCTGGCTGTTTGACATCCTTTTCACTTTGGAAGGCCGTCTGGATATCTCCGGGTATTCCCGGAATGATGCCAGGGTCTTCGGATTTGTCAGTGAACGCCTGTTGGATGTGTGGTTGGAAACCAATCATTATGACAGCGTGGATATTCCGGTGGTATTTATGGAGCAGGAAAACTGGCTGAAAAAGGGCGGAAATTTCCTGAAACGGAAGTTTAAAGGAAAAAAATAAGAGGGGGATAATTTAACAGTACCTAAAGGGGAAGCGAATGAAGGATTGTATTATTGTGTGCATGTTTTCGAAAGAGGAAACTAGTTATGCAAATTACTATATGGATGCTCTGAAGAAGCAGAAGAAAACTTTTGATGTTTTGTATTTTGATCGATACGAAAATCAAAAAAAAGAAAAGGATAATGAAATAATATTTTCCAGATATTGTCCGACAGGTGGAAGCAAACTCAAAAAAATCAAGACCATGTGGGATTATTCTGCTTTTATCAAAAAAATTGCAGATCGTAGAAAGTATAAATCTGTTATTGTTTTAACGACAGTGCCAGCGGTTATGCTTCATCGGAAATTACTGAAAGAGTTTGATAAAAGGTACCTGCTGGATATTAGAGACTATACTTATGAAAATCGATCTTCATATGCGAAAATTGAAAAAGAACTGATCCGGCACTCATATTCTACTGTAATATCTTCAAAGGGATTTCTTCGATTTCTTCCTGAAAATGAAGAATATGTGATTTCACATAATATATCCGCTGATTATAAAGAAATGCAGGAGATATTCATTGGGCAGGTAAAAAAAATTCATATAGGGTTTGTGGGGTCTGTGCGTTATTATGAAGAAAATGCACGATTAATTGACCAGTTTAGTAATGAGGAACGGTATATATTAGATTATTACGGAACAACTACCGCAGATTGTAATCTTCAGCAATACTGCAAGGATAGTCATATTGATAATGTACAGTTCCATGGTGCTTTTAAAAACAACGATAAGCCTGATATCTATAAAAATATTGATATTATTAATTCCATATATGGAATGAAAGGTCTGGAGACGACAACAGCTGTCCCAAACCGATTTTATGATGCCGCAATCTATAAAAAACCGATTATTGTTTCAAAAGGAACGTATCTCAGCGATTTGGTAAGCCGGTTTCATCTTGGATTTGCCGTTGATGTTCATTCTGAACATGTAAAGAAGGAGCTGGAAACTTATCTGAGGGAGTTTAATGAAGTTGAATTTCTGGAAGGTTGTCATGCGCTTTTGAAGGAAGTAGACAAAGAAATGCGCCAGTATAGTCTGACGATTAGTAAATTTATTGAATCAATAGATAGATAAGATGTTGTGAGGAAGAAAATGAAAAAGATCATGCTGGTTTTTGGAACCAGACCGGAAGCAATAAAAATGTGTCCGTTAGTAAATGAATTAAAAAAACATGAAGAAGCAGAGATTTGTGTCTGTGTAAGCGGACAGCACAGAGAAATGTTGCAGCAGGTTCTCGATGCTTTTCAAATAGAACCGGATTATAACTTGGATATAATGAAAGAGCAACAAACACTTTTTGATGTAACGATTGGTATTCTTGAAAAAATCAAGAGTGTTTTGGAGAATGAACGGCCGGACATTGTGCTTGTGCACGGAGATACTTCCACAACATTTGTAACAGCATTGGCTTGTTTTTATTTACAGATTCCGATAGGACATGTGGAGGCCGGACTTAGAACGTATGATATTTTTTCGCCTTATCCGGAAGAATTTAACAGGCAGGCAGTTAGCATAATTGCAAAATATAATTTTGCGCCAACTGAGGAGAGCAGGGAAAATTTGATTCGGGAAGGGAAAAAACCAGAGTCTATTTTCGTAACAGGAAATACAGCAATTGATGCATTAAAGATAACAGTAAAAGAAAACTATAAACATCCGGAATTAGAATGGGCAAAAGGATCTAGATTGATTCTTCTGACGGCACATCGAAGAGAAAATCTTGGTGAGCCGATGCATCATATGTTTCGTGCAATCCGAAGAATTGTAGACGAACATGATGATGTGAAAGTGATTTATCCAATTCATATGAATCCGAAAGTACGGGAAGCTGCACAGGAGGAACTGGGCGATGACAGCAGGATTCATATTATTGAACCGTTGGAAGTGCTTGATTTCCACAATTTCTTGTCTAGAAGTTATTTAATATTAACAGATAGCGGTGGAATACAGGAGGAAGCCCCTTCACTGGGAAAACCGGTGCTTGTGATGAGGGATACTACTGAGCGTCCGGAGGGAATCAAGGCAGGCACATTGAAACTTGTGGGAACAGATGAAGATAGGATTTATCGTAATTTCAAGTTATTATTAGAGAATACCGACGAATATAATAAGATGGCCTTTGCATCCAATCCTTATGGCGATGGAACTGCCTGCAGACAAATTGCTGAAATATTAATGAACAGCTGATTGAATTGGAAATGGACGATGAAACAATTAGATGCAAGTGAATTAAAAAAAGTGATACTTCAAATCCTGATTGAATTTGACCAATTCTGTAGCAGACATGATCTATTACTTTATCCGGCAGGCGGAACGATGCTGGGGGCTATTCGGCATAAAGGATTTATCCCTTGGGATGATGATATCGATGTGTGTATGCCGCGGGAAGATTATGAAAAAATGATGCAAATATTTCCACGGGATCCGATTGCAAGGAAATATGGTTTGATTGGCTATGAATTAGGGAATGCAGAGTTCCCGTTTGTTAAAGTGATTGATAAACGTACAAAAGTGGAGCAGCGCTATTCAAACAGTGATGAGAACAGTTGTCTTTGGATCGATGTTCTTCCGGTTGACGGAGTTCCGGACGATGTGGTGAAGTCCAGGGACATTTATCGTAAAGTTGAAAAGTACAGAAAAATCCTGATGTTGAATTTTGCAAATCCGAAGGAGGGAAAAACACGGATGAAGCGGATATTTAAACGATTCGTGATTCCGTTTGCAAAAATGTACGGGACAAAAAGGGCAAATGAAAAAATAATTGCACTGGCAAAAAGTACTCCATTCCAGTCTGCCCATCATGTGGGAATCATTTCCTGGGGGCTGTATGGTACTGGAGAAATTGTTGATAAGAAGGCATTTGTACAGCCTGTGCCGGTGGAGTTTGAAGGTTACCAGATGTCTGCAATGTCTTGTTGGGACGAATACTTGAGTGGAATATATGGTGACTATATGACATTGCCGCCTGCAGAACAGAGGCAGACTCATGAAATGAGGGCATGGATAAACGAATAATCCGGAGATGAAATATGTATTATTATATTAAAGAACGGGAACAGGAGTCGGATCTGAAGAAAACAGCAGGGTTTAAAGCAAGAGATGACAGTGAAGTTATTTTTGAACGTGCTGGAATGAAGTCGATTAATATTGTCAGCAATTCGGTAGAAAGGCAGAAGGGAACAGTATTTTCAAAAATTCTTACACATATTAGAGTGAAAAAAAATTGGCAAAATAAATTGAAAGGACTTAAGGCAGGGGATATATTATTTGTACAATTTCCAGTAGTGGATCATTCATTGTTTATGTATAAGGTATTCCGTAAATTAGTTAAGCGTAATGTAGATGTAATATTATTGATTCATGATCTAGAGCTACTTCGATGGTCTTTGAGGAGTGATTCTTCAAAGAAAACAAAATTTAGATTGCAGAGAGAGGAGACCAGCATCCTTGACTGCGCGACAAAAGTGATCGTTCACAATAATAAAATGCGAGATTACTTATCAGAGTTGGGAATTAAAAAAGATAAAATGGTAAATCTGGAAATATTTGATTACCTGCATGACAACTTTGATGTTTCTGAGAAACAGAAATCCTATTCAAAAAATGGTCCGGTAGTGATCGCGGGAAATCTAAGGGAATATAAAGCCGGTTATGCATATCATTTGCCAGATAATTATCCATTCAACCTTTATGGGATCGACTATACTGGGACAGTGAATAAGAAAATTAGATATTTTGGGTCATTTCTTCCGGATGAGTTATTGAATGTACTTGAAGGGGGATATGGTCTTGTGTGGGATGGAAATCAGATAGATACCTGTTCCGGAACATATGGTTCTTATTTGAAAATTAACAATCCACATAAAACATCGTTGTACCTTTCAATTGGTCTGCCTGTTATCATTTGGTCACAAGCTGCACTTGCTGATTTTGTTAAGAAGAATAACTGTGGATTTGTGATTGATTCTATTGAGGATATCAAACAGAAAGTCTCTGAGTTATCTGAAGATGATTATTCTACAATGCTGGATAATGCAAGAAAAATTAGTCAGAAACTTACTGCAGGATACTATACAAACAGAGCGATTGCTAGATGTCTTAAATAATAAAAAGCAAAGCGGGAATGAAATAAAAAAATGAAAGAAAAAAAATCATTAAAGTTAAATTTTGTTATGAATGCAACACTAACCATATCTTCTTTTATTTTTCCACTTATTACATTCCCGTATGTATCAAGAATTCTTTTGCCTGTTGGCACTGGGAAAGTTGCATTTGCCACATCATGGATCAATTTTTTTGCAATGATTGCACAATTAGGTATTCCGACATATGGGATACGTGCATGCGCAAAAGTAAGAGATAATAAAGAAGAATTAACGAAGACTGCACAGGAGTTAATGATTATTAATTTGATTATGAGTGCAGTGGTGTATGTGGCATTGTTTGTCTGTATTGGAGTTGTGCCAAAACTCCGTGAGGACCGAATACTGGTGCTGATTGTTAGCATGACAATATTTTTCAATGCTATTGGAATGGAGTGGCTATATAAGGCATTGGAAGAATATGCATATATTACTCTGCGTTCACTGATTTTTAAAGCAATCGCATTAATAGCAATGTTTGCCTTAGTACGTCAACAATCGGATTATGTTATTTATGGGGGGATTACAATATTTGCGGCATCGGCATCAAATATTTTCAATTTTATCCATTCACATAGGTATATTTCGTTACATCCGGTTGGAAAGTATAATTTAAAACGCCATTTACATGCAGTAGTAATATTTTTTGCAATGGCTTGTGCAACAACAGTGTATACCAATTTGGATACCGTTATGGTCAAATTTATAAAAGGAGATGAGGCAGTCGGCTATTACAATGCCGCAGTAAAGATTAAAAATCTTCTTGTTGGTATAATAACGTCCCTTGGCACAGTTGTATTGCCGAGAGCAACACATTATATTGAGAACAACATGATAGATGAATTTAAAGCAGTCTCAAAGAAGGCAATTAATTTCGTTATTGTTGTCTCAATACCGTTGTGTTTGTATTTCGTTTTTTTTGCAAAAGAAGGGATTTATTTTTTTTCTGGATATGCATATACCGGGTCTATTGTTCCAATGCAGATTATTATGCCAACTTTGATATTTATTGGTTTGACAAATATTCTTGGGATACAGATACTGGTGCCACTGGGGAAAGAGAAACAGGTATTTTATTCCGTATTGTCAGGAGCTATTGTAGATTTGATCATCAATGCAATTCTTATTCCGCAATTTGCATCTGCGGGAGCAGCAATTGGAACTGTAATTGCTGAATTTGCAGTATTGCTTTTTCAGTTATGGGTATTACGGGCATATATTTCCAGTATGTTTTGCAATATTAAATATCCGGCCATTCTTTTAGCAAACGCAGCAGCAGTAGCAGGGAGTATCTGGGTGAAAACTCTGATGTTAGGAAACTTTTTTACACTGGTGGTTTCTGCAGTCTTATTTTTCGCAATATATGGAATCATGCTATTGGTATTCAAGGAACCGATTGTTAAAATGATATTTGAACAGATTATGGACAAACTTCATTTTAGAAGCTAGAGGAGCATTCGCAGTATTATGTGAGATTACATCAAATGGAGTGGTAAAGTTGATGTGCCATTAGAAATATGGAGAGTATTAGACATGATATTTTTATTATTAGCAATATTGATTGTCTTGTTGATAATTGCATATTTTTTGGGAGACCATAATATATTGGAACCCGCGTTCATTTTTACTCTATCGATTACATTTGGAGTATTATGGGCATGTATGTACGCCAGAAAGTGGGAGCTTGGTTTACATTTGAATACTTTTCTAGTGATCTCAATTGGGGTGATGGAGTTCATCATTGTATGTCGTCTTACCCATTTAAGCTTTATTAATTTCCGAAGTGAAAAGGGAGTATATCAAAACCATTTTTTTAATGATAAAAAAATCTCAACAGCTATTTTGATACTGATAATAGTGTTGACATTAATTACGATTTATCTTTCAGTAAAAGAAATTACCAGTTGGGCTGATGTTCCAATGAGTTCTTTGGTGGAGGCGTCAAGAAAGGTTGATAATACAAAATTTTTGGATGGCGAGCAGTTTCGATTTTCAAAAGTCACGGATTTATGTCGTTTGGTTGTAAATGCATGCAGTTATCTGTTTTGCTTTCTTTTTACAAATGAATTGCTCCAAAAAAGAATAAATATATTTTATGGTATCATTATTTTTTGGGGAATCATTTGTCAGGCATTAACCGGTGGAAGAAGTGAAGCCATTAATATTATTTTATCCATTGCTTTATTTTATTTGATGAATCTCTATATTCAAAAGAATACGAATGCATTTTTAAGTCAAAAACTACTGATTATACTTGGTATATTAGCATTGGTACTGATTGTTTCGTTTAAAGGCATTGGTGTAATAATGCAGAGAAGTATTTCAGATGGAACGATGGATTATCTTGCTACGTATTTAGGAGCAGAAATTAAAAATCTGGATATTTTTTTGCAGGAACCCAGACCGAAATCAATTGCATTTGGAAGTCAGACGTTTGTATATCTGGTGATTCCAATTGGGAAAAAACTGGGAATAATTCATGCTCGTTATGCGTTGGATTTGCCATTTCGTTATGTTAAAGGATATAATCTAGGTAATGTATATACTGTTTTTTATCCGTTTATATATGATTTTGGATATAAAGGGCTGGTAATTTTAACAGCAATTATGGCAATGCTGTCACAATTAATATTTGAAGCAGCACGTGATGCAAAGCGAATAGTGTGGTTCGTTATTTTTAATATGCTGTATGCAAAAGTTGCTACATCACTTATCTTCAGCTTCTTTTCGAATAAATTTTTTGAAAACAACTTTACGATTGCATGGGTGAAACAAGTAGTTATATGGTTGATATTGGGATTTGTTTTTTTTAGGTTGTTTAGCCGTGAAAAGAAGAGTGTAAATATTTGTAAATCCAGTGGAAAGAAAAAGTGAGGATATTATGTTAAACGAAGAGATCAAAACAGAAAAAATAAAAAAAGACAGGTCAATCGGTCTCAAATCAATGTGTCTGAGAATATTACTTCGCTGGAAGATAATTATTGCGGTTGTATTGGTCGGCGGAGTGTTAGCTATGGGCCAGAATTATCTGGAACAGAGGGAACAAGTAAAAGTAGCGGCTCATACAGATAGACATAAAGACAATACAGGTGATAGTTATAGTAATTTTTACTCTAAGCAGAAAGACAATATCAAATCAGCACTCATGGATCGTTATACTTATTTAAATGAGACATTGGTTCAAGATATTAATCCATATGACGCATCTAGTGCAGAAATAACTTTTTATATTGGTGGCGCAAAAAATGAATCATCATCCAGTGGTTCAGTTGTTTCGGAAGAAAAATCCGATGATAATAGTGAAGTGAAAGAAGATGCGGAAGTGGTGGTCGTTTCCAATGATGCAGGAGTAAATACCTATCTTACTGGATTAAAAAATTTTTTAAATTATGGAATTGACTGGAGTTCATTGAAAAAAGAATTTCACGTAGAAAAAGATATATACTTAAATGAACTAGTTGAAAATAAAATATCTGGCAATACTATGACGGTTACTACATACTATAAGAATGTTAAAGGCGCTGAAAAAATACGTGATTGTATTAAACAACAGATTACAGAGAAATTTAATGTAATCAGAAAGGAAACGGGGCTTAAGAGGTATTCGTTAATTGTATTGGATGAGCAGTCGGATAGGGTCATTAAAGCAGATAATTTTACATGGCTTAAAGATCGTTTGCTCGAGATTAAAGATTTAGTGGATGTATCGGAAAACATGGGCTCTTATTCGGATCAGGCGAGCCTTGTTGCCGATAGTGTAGGAATTCATAATGTGAGCAAAAGTGTTGTTGTAAAAAGTAGTGTGAAAGGTGGAGCTGTTGGTTTAGTTATTATCTTGCTTGTGTTGTTCTGTTATTTGTTACTATCTGGTAAAGTTCTTTCTGCTAAGGATTTTAATGGATATTACGAAACTGAAAATCTATATATCCTTCCTAGAAGATATAGAGGAAAATATCTTCGCGGGATTAATCGTGCAGTTGCAAAATTGGTTTCTGAAGATAAAAGCACGCTTCCAGAAAATGAGAGAATCAAACTAGTTGCTGAGATGATATCTGACTTATCAGAAGCAAAGCAAGTATCAGTAATCAGCGATATTAAATCAGAAAATTTGCTAAAGGTGACAGAGAAATTGAATGAATTCGCAACAGATATTTCATTCTATGAACTTTGTGATGTACAAAATAGTCTTATAGAAAGAAAAAAACTGGCAGAATCCGATGCGGTTATTATCGTTGCTGAAATTGAAAAATCAAGGTATTCTGCAATGAACCAGGTGTTTGATTTAGTGAACTTATATAAGATTCCAGTTCTTGGAACAATTACAATTTAATAATAATTTGTTGGCAGATGCGGGTTATGTCATGCATGATTGCTTCTGCCAATTTTACTGTGTAAAAATATGATCTTCTAATCTAAAGCGAAATAAGTATACGGAATAGAGAATTTGTTATTACCAGATTTATTGCGATTCTGCTGGCCTGGAAAGAGCCAATCATGGTTCTGATTCTGCGGCAGGTGAAGGCAAAACTGAAACGAAGCTGAAACAGAAAATGAGAAGAGAAAAGGGGAATCGTTTTGAAATCGAAAAGGGAGGCAACGGAATATCTGAACCTGGCGGCTCTGGCTTCCGCAGTGGCAGTAGTGTATCTCCATGTCAACGGGTGTTTCTGGAAGTATCATCCGGGAGCCGGATACTGGAAGTCGGCGAATCTGATTGAAAGTCTGTGCTATTTTGCGGTCCCGGTCTTTTTTATGATATCCGGCGCAACACTGCTGGATTTTTTCCAGCGTTATTCGCTGCGTACCTATGGGAAAAAACGCGTAATCAAAACGGTGTTGCCCTACATTATCTGGAGTGTATTCGGACTGCTCTTTTATCGGTTTTATCTGGGCGGCTTTCCGGTGGAACATCTGGACGCAGCTGCAGTGGCAGAGCTGTTTCTGACCGGACGGAGTATCTCGATTTACTGGTTTTTCATTCCGCTGTTTGCGGCGTATCTTGCGATCCCTCTGCTGGCAGCGGTAAAAGAAGAACTGCGGATGCGGGTGTTTTCTTATCTGGCAGCAGTCCTGTTTCTGACGGGAACGCTGATTCCGTTCCTTCTTGGGGTGCTGGGGATTCCGGTGAATCCGGATTTCTTTTCCCTGGGGATGCACACCGGCTATCTGATGTATCTGCTGCTGGGCTATCTGCTGAGTCACGGCAAGATTCCGAAAAACGTCCGGTTGCTGCTGTATCTGCTTGCGGCGGTCGGTGCGCTGCTGCATATCTGCGGAACACAGATTCTTACGATTGAAACCGGAAAAATCAGTACGGTATATAAGGGATATCTGAATTTACCCGGAGTACTGTACAGCACAGGTGTTTTTTTGTTGTTTCGCTATGCCGGAACACGTGCCATGCGAAATCGGATCTGCAGAAGCATCGTGGACTGGCTGAGACAGTATTCTTTTTGCATCTATCTGCTGCACTGGTATGTACTGCAGGTGATTGCAAGGGAGCTGAAGCCGGATCTTCAGGCACTTTCTGTGCGGCTGGTTCTGCCGCTTTTGATTGTTGCGCTGGTGGTGGCTGTATCCTGGCTGCTGCGGAAGATCCCTTTGATTCGGCGTTATATTCTGCCATGACAAGCAGGAAGACAGAACTTGGAAAAATTGAAATATAGAAGGATACAGTAGAACACAGGTATCACAGGAGGCAGCAATGAAGTATGATTATCTTGTAGTAGGAACCGGATTGTATGGCGCAGTGTTTGCCCATGAAGCGGCAAAAGCGGGTAAGAAAGTCCTGATGGTGGACAAACGGCCGAATATCGGCGGCAATGTGTACACGGAAGATGTGGAAGGCATTCATGTGCACAAATACGGAGC
>OCVV011361215.1_pt1 | contig 36309 bp, 30 predicted proteins | sample 1539721 | NCBI WGS metagenome assembly OCVV01 (sample SAMN02144230, study PRJEB22623) | gut metagenome | biome: sheep rumen | host: Ovis aries | place: New Zealand | reverse complement strand
GCTTATTGAGTATTTAATGTAGAGGTTTCCCACGAATACTTCAATAAGTCTCTTTTCTTTCTAATCGTTGTTCATCGACCTTGCATGAAATGGAAATGGTGCAAGTAATTGATTATAAGGATAGTTTAGAGAGAAAGAAGGCTCTGCGTTCCCGATTTGGGACACAGGAGGTAATATCATGGCAAAAATTGAGTTAAATTGTTACGTTCAGATGGCAGTAGTCGCATAAAGCCAGTTTGAAATGCCAAAAATATATAATATGTGTCGTTACTGCATTATCTAATTATAAAAATGGCAGAAAGTGAGAAATATTCATTATCTTTGCACCGTAAAAAACGATTTCCTATGGAAGATGTCAATAGAATAAAGTTAGTTCTTGTAGAGAAAAAAAGAACGAGCAAATGGCTGGCAGAGCAACTGGGAGTCAATCCTTCAACTGTCAGTAAGTGGTGTACAAACACATCTCAACCAGACCTTGCTTGTATAGTCAAAATTGCAGAATTGTTGAAGGTTGATATACGAGAGTTGTTTGTCAGTGAGTATAAGCAATACTTTCTGTCGCAGGAACAGGAAAAGTAAGAGTAAATATATTATGGCCAAAAGTCTGAAATTACGCGAATTTCCTGAAGAAATCACAGCGGATGGAATAAAAATATATGGTGAAACATCGTATGAAAACCAAATTGCGGTGTTAAGTCATTATCTGCACAATACTGAGGTAAAAGTTACGAAAAAGCGGAAGGAAGAAATTATTTCTTCTGTCCGAGAGTTCCTTTCTCGGAAACAGTTTCGTCAAGGGTTGACAAGCGAAGAACTGTCTGATGAAGAAATCTGGAAAGTGGCAGAGGATGCCACTCAATATGACCTCTTCTCCGATTTCTTTGAGATTCCATTCCCTGCACCAGAGAATCCCAAATTTACATTCATAGACTTATTTGCAGGTATTGGTGGCTTCCGAATTGCTATGCAAAACTTGGGTGGCAAATGCGTCTATTCATCCGAGTTCGATGCGAAGGCACAGGAATCATATTTCGCAAATTATGGTGAAATGCCATTTGGAGACATCACTAAGGAATCCACAAAAAGCTATATCCCGAAGAAATTTGACATCCTATGTGGTGGCTTTCCTTGTCAGGCATTTTCACTTGCAGGGCGGAGACTCGGCTTTAACGATGAAACACGAGGAACTCTGTTTTTTGAGATTGAAGCTATCCTACGGAAGCATCAGCCAAAAGCCTTCTTCCTTGAAAATGTGAAGGGCTTAGCAATTCACGACAAGGGACGTACACTTAAAACAATCCTTGAACATCTTGATGATGCTGGTTATGACGTTGTACCACCGCAAATACTTAATGCGATGGATTATGGTGTCCCACAGCATCGAGAGCGCATATATATCATAGGTTTCCGCAAAGACTTGAAGGTCAATGTTGAAGATTTCCGCTATCCAGAGCCAACCACCCCCGGCGATAAAAGACCTAAATTTAGGGATGTGATGGAAAGCAATGAGGTGTCGGTTAAATATTATCTTTCGACGGTATATGTGGAAACCTTAAAACGTCATAAGGCAAGACACGAAGCTGCTGGTCATGGATTTGGATATAAAATCATCGACCTTGACGGTGTGGCTAACGCTATTGTAGTCGGAGGTATGGGAAGAGAATGCAATTTAATAATTGATAAGCGTTTGACGAATTTTACTCCCATCACCAATATTAAGGGCGAGGTAAACCGCGACGGTATTCGTAAGATGACCCCTCGTGAATGGGCAAGGCTGCAAGGTTTCCCTGATAAGTTCAGAATCGTGGTAGCCGATGCTTCGGCATATAAGCAATTCGGCAACTCGGTCGCAATACCCGCAATTCAAGCTACAGCAGAAAAAGAATTACAATTACTCGGACTAATTTGATTTCATCAATATGGGTATTTTATATAACAAGAAAATCATAAAAACAAGGAAATCTAAAACCGCAAGTGTTTTCGAGGGTCTTTTGGGTACTCTTGACTTTGAGCATGTACAGTATTCTTATCCTCAGGAGTATATTAGACAATACTGGGATAAATATCAATCTACAGGAAAACATAGTAACACGGTTAATGGTAACTTTTTTGAATTAGTTATCCACACATTGTTATATCGTGAAGGATTGTTACCATTTTACACACAGGCCAAAGTAGCTTTTGTCCCCAATGTTAAATTTGACACAATCCTATACACCCCTGCTCGGCCAATCAGTTTGTCTCTTAAAACAAGCCTAAGAGAAAGATACAAGCAGGCCGACTTAGAAGCAATAGCATTACAACATGTTCATCGTAGAGCAGAGAGTTATCTGCTCACTTTAGACCCAGATGAAGCCGAAATATGCAAAGCAAAGATAAAATCTGGTGACATCATTGGGCTAAACAAGATTGTTGACTGTAACACCTCTGATATAGACAAACTGATAGAAGAATTACACCAAATAAAATCAGAATTGGCAGAGGCTCCGAATATTAAAGTTGTGACCGGTAACCTAATAAAATAAGATATATGGCATTATCAGGAAATAAAGGAGAGTGGAGTGAGATTTATACTCTTTTCCGTTTACTTGGTGAAGGTAAAGTCCATGCTGGAGATGCAAATTTGAACAAACTCGATTTGTATTACCCCATCCTTAACATTATTCGTGAGGAGAGTAAACGCTATGAATATAAGCCTGACACGGAGCAGAACATCGTAGTTATCGATGAGGACGGCAATGAATATGTCCGAATATCAATGGACAAGTTTATGGAAGAATCTAAGTCATTGTTGGAAGCTATCAAAAACAATGGTAAACGAGCATTTGAGATACCAGGAACCGAAACGTTTATGGGTAAAATTGGATGCACTAAATTGAAAGCTCCATCAAAGGACAAGGCTGACATACACATTGTTATCCATGACTTGCGTACAAACATGACCCCAGAACTGGGATTCAGTATCAAGTCGCAACTCGGAAGTGCTTCAACCTTGCTCAATGCTGGTGAAACAACCAATATAACATATTGCATTACTGGTGGAAATATGAGTGATGCCGAATTAGATGAAATCAACTCCATCACAGACCATCTACCGCGTATGGCTGCTCTTATAGAGAAAGGATATAAATTAGAATTCTCGGACATCGACCATCCAACCTTCAAGAACAATCTGCTTTTCTTGGACACATGTATGCCAGAGTTTATTGCAGCATGTCTCATCTGTGATAGTATGCCTAATGCTACTTCGTCCATCAGAGATGCAGTAGAAATGGTAGCCCGACAAAATCCATTCGGTTTCACAGGCAGCGATATTATTGCATTCTACGAGCATAAGATGAAAGTTTTACTACTTGATTCTGCTCTCGGCATGACACCTGCAAAGGAGTGGAAAGGCAGATACGATGCCAACGGTGGCTACCTGGTTGTGAAAAAAGACGGCGACATCGTTTGCTATCACTTCTACAACCGCAATGACGTGGAAGATTATCTCTATAATAACACACGTTTTGAGCGTGCGAGTCGCAGCCGCTACCATTTCGGATCACTTTACCGTGACGAAAAAGGAAAAGTTTATATGAAGTTAAATTTACAGATAAGATTCACAAAATAATAACGAGATAATAGTATAACGATGGCAAATGACAAACCGCAGACAAGCCAACAACAAGGGCAACAACAAACAAGAGAAGGTGGTCAGCAAGGACAATCGACCCGTTCAAAAGGACCTTCAGGAAGCCCCGCTGTCAAAAAAAGATAAGTTCAACGAACGAAAACAAAGGCTATTGGATGAGACGCAGCAGTACATGTATCAACAATCCAGTAAATTCTCGACCGTATCAAGGAATCTGGCCTTAGGCATAATTGGAACAATATGGGTATTAACATATGTAGACGGCAAACTAAGCACTCCTAATATTTGGCTGTTATTCAGCCTTATAATAGGACTGCTCTTTCTGTTAGTCGATGTTGTCCACTATTTTTGGGATGCCATCAGCTATCAGAGAGAAACCTACCAATTGGATAAATATAAGAACCAATCTGAATTGGACAATCTACATGAAACACAAATGGATTCAATTAATAAGAGAAGCCATCGGTTTATAGTAGCAAAGTTTTGCATTTTGATGCTGGTATCCTTATCTTTTGCCATTGGCCTTTTCTTGAAATCAACCCTTGTATAAAATATCAATGAGCGACACCCGCACCCTACAACAACGCCATGCAAACATGGCAGCCATTCACGGCAAGAACACAAAGCCAGAGATGGTCGTGCGCCGCTATCTGTGGGGGCATGGGTATCGCTATCGGCTGAATCACCCTCGACTGCCAGGGAAACCAGACATAGTGATGCGGAAATATCGCACATGTATCTTCATCAATGGCTGCTTCTGGCATGGGCATGATGGCTGCAAGTATTATACCGTCCCCAAGACCAATACGGAGTTTTGGATTGAAAAGGTGCAGCGAAACAAAGAACGTGACAATGAGGTGCAGCGACAGCTGGCATCAATGGGCTGGCACAGCATCACTATTTGGGAATGTGAGTTGAAAGCCCCCAAAAGAAAAAGAACTTTGGAGTCGCTATCCTTCACTCTCAATAAAATATTCCTGCAAAACTACAGCGTCAAGCGGTTTGAAATACCAGAAGAAGAGCCTCTGATGGCAGCAGAAGATTTACCAACGTATAACACAGAAAGAGAATGAAACTATATATAGCATCTTCTTGGCGGAACACCTATTATCCAGAAGTGGTCGGACGACTTCGGGAAGAAGGTTTTGAGGTCTATGACTTTCGTAATCCACCGTCTGGTGACCCTGGCTTCAAATGGCATTTTGTCGGCGAGGACTGGATGGAATGGTCACCTGCACAAGGTAAGTTGACATAGCGACCTCCCATGAGAGCAACTGCGACCTCTCGAACCAGCTTCGCCGTATCAGGTTTTTCAAAGAGGGCGAGAAGGTCAAGCGTTTCATGTATCTGCTGATGTCGGAGATACTTCTCTGTGTGATAATCCTCGTTCAGCTTCTCCATGTCGCGCTGATTCATCAACCGAAACTTACGTTCTCCGAGAATGCTATTCGTGGCTGCATCCATGACAGTCTTGCCAAATGAATTGAGAGCATTATGGAATTGTTCGCTGATATTTGCGTTCTGAGCCTTCATCCAGTCGTCAATGTTCCCAAAGCGAGGTGGACGCTCTGTAATTTTCGGAGGTCTCACCTTAATCTCTGGCACATCAAAGCGGAAATAAGCAACATCGTAGAAGTTCACCTTGTCTTTGATGTCCTGCAATTCTGTCATCTTTTGTTCAAGTTTCTGCTGCTTGTCGTCCAGTCTTATTTCAGCTTTCGACCATCCGTGCGGACCTTTACTTGCAGGAACGCGATAGCTGTAGTGGTGAGAAACAACGCCCAGCCATACGCTTGTTTGCGGCCCAGGAACTCCGCCGCACGTTCGGCTGAGGATTGAACTGGCAGAGTTCTTCAGGGCACACAGACTGCTCGCTGATGAGATGGCCAAGCTACGCGCGAAGGAGAATGTCAGGGAGGTGCAGCAGGCCTGATGGCCTGCTCCGCCTCTAATCTTTATCCCACACTGCTTCAACGTCGGCGCCCATGTCGTAGCTGATATGGCGCCCTTCGACGCGGCGGCCGGCGGGCAGGAAGCGGCAGAAGATGCGCTTGATGTGGCGGCGGAGGTCGAAGCGTTTGGGATCGTCGACGCCCTCGCTCTCTACGCGCAGGCTGAAACGTCCGATGCCAGGCAGCACCACTGTCTGCCCGTCTTCGAGTTTGCGGCGGAGGATGTCTTGCAGGTCGGTGACGAGAGCTACCATGGTGCCCTTGGAGATTCCGCTGTTGCGGCAGGCTTCTGAGGCGATCTCACTCAGTTGCACTTCGCCCTGGCTCACGGCTTTGGCAAAGTATTTTCCGTAGGCGCTACTGCGCTTTATGTTGTTCTTAATGAGGCGAATATGTACTGCCATAGTTTTCTGATATTTGATTAACAAAAAAATTTTTATTTTCACTGTCACCGTCACTTTTTGCTGTAACGTATTGACGCATATGCGTTTAAGCAGAGTGTAGGTGAAATTTCACTTACACTACCTTCACTTGGCGGTAAAACAAGTTGTTTTACTTCGTATCGGCCGGCCTGTTTGGCTCACACGACTGGTTGTGTAGCGGTAAAACAACTTGTTTTACTTTCACACATTATAGCCTTTTGACCTTGAAGGCCGTTCCACTGTTGGTGCGCTTGCTGTCGTAGCCCATGCGTCGTAGTAGCTTGCCGGTTTCTACGCCAGTGTTCTTGCCGATGACGAACGTCGGGTAGTGTTGCGCAAGCAAGGCGAGGATGTGCTGTAGTGGCATGAAGCCGGCATCGTCGGGCGTGGCATCGGGGCTAAGGAATGTGAGTGCGATCATCATCTCGGGGCTTGTCACCTGCTGGAACGTCTCGTTCTGCCGCATGATGCGTGCGTTCTCCTCGTCCTCAAGCCAGTAGCGACGTCCCTCTTGCAGCTCGTGGTAGAGCTGGGCGTAGAGCTTGTCGTAGGGGATGGTGCCGCTGTTGTCGATGCTGTCGGCATAGACGCAGATGAAGCGTCGCGAGCCGGTGGCGTCGGTGAGCGGTCGGCTGTTGTTGGTAGTGGCTATGAACGAGGCGAAGCGCTGTCTGTGTTCCATCGTCTTGCCGTAGGGCGGGCGGAACTTAACGTCCTGCTTCGAGATGAGATATTTCAGCAGTGGCTGCTGGCTTTTAGCCATGGCATCGAATTCGTCGATATTGATCAGGGCGAAGGACGACATTGCGATGAATATGTCGCTGTCGGTCTTCATCGACAGGCGGTCGTTGTAGTAGCTGTCGAGGAAGGCAGGCAGCAGGCGGCGGCAGAAGGTTGTCTTGCCAGAGCCCTGCGGTCCAATGAGCAGCGGCACGATGGCGTTGCCATACAGGCGATCTTTGCCCAGCCACTGTGCCACCATCGAGAGCATCCAGCGATGGAAGTCTTCCTCCCAACAGGGACTGTCGGTGTGTATGCGTCGTGCCAGCTCGCCGACATAGTCGCGCTTGCCGTTCCACTCGGGCAGGTGTGTGATGTAGTCCTCCATGGGGTTATAGCGCGGGATGAGGTCTGAGTCGATGAATCGGCTGAGGTCGCGGTCCCACGAGTCGACGCCAGCCTTCAGTGCCTTGATGGCCATGGTGTTGCGGGCGGCCTGATCTAATGGGGCGAAGACGTAGCCTGCGCTGTTGAGGCGATACTCTGGGTTGCCCGTCATGATGTTGAGGCGGAGTGTGTAGTGCTCCTTCATGTAGGCCTCTGTCTTGAAGGTGAGTAGTGCAGATTTTCGTGTGAATTTCATGGGTATGGTCTTGAGGCTGTCGCGCAGGTAGGCGGTTTGGAACACGCTGTTGATGGTGTCGCTGTTGTCTATGCCGCCCAGCCAGGGTATGAAGGTGGCTATGCGCGTGCACCAGGCTTGGGGCAGTCCCATGGTGTGGCACCCGTCTGCCAGTTGCTCGAGCACTGCGGTGGCGAAGAGGTCGTCGCGCGGAATGTCGCTGCAGGCTTCAATGGCAGTGTCCAGGCAGTCGTGGAATCGTCGCATGCGGCTGGCGTGAAGGCTGAGGCCCGGTATCTCGTCGGGGAAATTGTAGTCGCTGATGTTCTCCTTCATAAGTCGGAACTCCGGCGTTTCTTCGAGCTCAGGCTCTACAGTGATGGCTATGGCGCCAGGGTTGTAGTAGGGTAGTGGGTCGTAGCTGACGGGTGAGGTGCTGTCCCAGGCCGGGTCGCGGTCGGCCAGCGGGGTGCCTAGTTGCGAGGAATAGATGTATCGGCTCTTGCGGAAGGCGTTGACCATGGCGTCGTCAGTGAGCCTGTCTTCGGCAACGGTGTATGTGCTTACGATGTACAGCGAGTGGCCGTCGGGGCCTGCAAAGCATAGCAAGGTGTAAGGCACGAGGCAGGCTTGCCGTTTGTATTCCTGCACCGTAGCCCTGTCGCGCAGGTTCTCGAGAGCAAGCAGCACCAGCGGGTTGCGCTGGCGTAGTTCTGCCGCGCCGTCGCGTTTCTGCCATTCTGCGGCAAAGCAGATGCCTCGTTCTGCTCCGGACAGCGTATGGCTGGCCATATTCCCGTTCTTGATGTTCTCTACAAGCTGTTCGAGAGGCATTCGAGAGTAGCTCTTCTCGTTCTTTTTTTGTGTGATGATAGTGATGTTCATAGTTTTAGTTGTGACCTATTGTTAGATTACGGTTTTTAACTCCCAAAGGTACAACTTTTTTATGAAACGGCCTTCCACATATGGAAAAATATCTTTACTTTTTAAAGAGTGTAGGTGAAATTTCACCTACACTCGACTTAACTGCTTGAGATACATTGTAGTTACGCGGAAAAGTGTAGGTGAAGGTGAATTTTAAATTTTTCAGAGGAGAAAAACTTACTCCTTCTCCAACGGTTCGTAGGGATGGGGCTTGGACTTCAGTTGTCCTGTGCGGCGGTCGATAGCACCACCGGCTTTCAAGTGGTCACAGTTGGCGGCTACCTGCAGTTTATGGACGTGGGCGCGAGTGTCTTTGTGGAAACCCTCGTACTTGCGCTTGGTGATGGGGAATGTGCCGGAACGTAGGCTGACGGCCTCCCAGGTGTAGAGCCGTTGCGTGTCGTAGAGCTTCAGTATCAGTCCGGGCAGACCACCGAACGACCACGGCCCAAGACGCACGGGGATGTCGGTGGCAAACCATGCCTCGAAGTCACGGCCACGCCAATGGCAGGTGGCTCGCTGGCAGCGATGTCCGAGGATAAGCGTATCAGAAGCGATGAAATGATGAGTTCTTGAAGAGCCTTGCGCATTCCCTTTCTTATTATCCACATTTCTTATTTCCTTATTTTCCACGTTCCCCAGCGTCCACTGCTGCTGTGCGGCGGGCTCCGTATAGTAGGCGTTGTAGCGTTCCATGGCCCACGGCATCCAAGCGTAGAAGGTCTGCTGGCCCTGCTCGGTGAATATCTCCGTGGACTGGTACTCGCTCCAGTACTGCCCCTCACGACCTATGGTATAAAAGGTGCTGGGCACGCCCTCGGCGTTGGAGTTGGCCTTCATGTAGGCATCGTAGAGCGAGTCGCCCCGTTCTAAGAAGCGGCTGTAGTGCTTGCTCAGCTGCGTGCCTGCCCTGAGAACATGCAGGTCGAGATACGTGTCGGGATTGCGCAGGTCGGTGGCGTTCAGCGCATACTCCACTTCGAGTTGTGCCTTTCCTACCACGGTCGTCTTTCCCACACCCCTCGGCTTCGGTCGCATGACGTGTCCCTGCTTCTGTTGCGCACTTGCCCCACCGCACACAGCGGCGAGGGCGAGGATGAGGGTGATGATTTTCTTGTTCATGATGGCTTACTCCTTCTCTAACTGCTCAAATGGTTTGTCGGGGAATTGGGTTGACTGCGCCGTGGCTTTCCAGTAGTTTACCTGTAGCACCTTTTGCAGTTTTCGCACTCTCTGACGCGTGGACTTTCTGTAGTTGAAATCGTAGAGCATCATCGGCTCGTTCACTTTCTTCAGGCTGACGGCCTCGAAGGTGTAGAAGTGGTTGGTGTCGTAGATTTTGAGTATCAGCCCCGGCAAGCCGTTGAACCGCCAAGAGCCCCGCTTCACGGGGATGTCGGGGGCAAACCACGCCACATAGTCGCGGCCCCGCCAATGGCAGGTGGCCTTCTGGCAGCGGTGTTCCAGTATGGTCTTTGTTTCATTATGCAGTTTCCATTGTTGGGGCGGGCATGGCTCGGTGAACTGACTGTTGTTGCTTTCGTGGCGCATCGGCATGTCGGCATACTCTGTGACCTGACCATCCTTGAAAAAGAGGTCGGTGAACTGTATGTCGTTCCAAAAGCTATTATTTTTACCCGGCTTGCCTCCTCGCATAATGGCTTGCCCGTCTCTGGTCGGACGTGTGCTGCCGACAAACTGTTTCAAAAACAGGCTGCTGTACTTCGCACAGTCTCGCCCTATTTCCAGACGCTGCTTGTCTATGTAAGTCCGTTCCTGTCCGATGGAGTCGGCGTTCATCGCATAGTCCACATACATAATAGTGGTGCCCACTTGTTTTTCTTTCAGTCCACGGCGCGTTTTTGTACTTGGAATCACTTCGCCTTGGTTCTGCTGGGCACTTGCCCCGCCGCACACAGCGGCGAGGGCGAAAACGATGGTGATTACTTTCTTGTTCATTATTCTTTTTCCAACTGTTCGTAGGTTCTTCTCTTCGGTATCCTTCCTTCGAGACTTATCCATCCGATGGCATTCAGGTAGTTCTCGGTGTATTCCTTCTGCAACTTCCAGATGCGTTTGCGGGATGTTTTAGGATAGAGGGATTCGGGGTATTGATAGATTGGGAATTTCATGACGAAGAGTAGAATTACTTGAATCGATATGAGATGGCATGTGAGGCACGTTGGCGGACGGCCTTGCCCTTCAGTTGTGCTGGCTTCCATTTAGGCATGGCCTTGACGAACGCCACGGCGGCGGCGTCGAGGGCAGGATGGACTTTCAGACTGTCGGGAACGTGGGCATCGGATATGCAGCCATCGGCTTCCACGACGAAGTGGACGACGACAGTTCCCCGCGCCTTATCCTTCTCTGCCTCCTTGGGGTACTTCATATTTTGCATCATGTAGCTCATCATGCCCTCCTGTCCTCCAGGGAACATGGCACGTTGGTCAACTTGTTCGGGAGAGAAAAGACCCCCTCCCCGCTCCCCCTGGAGGGGGGGAGTAGAGTGCGTCTGAGCGGTTGTTTGTTGCTTTGCTTTTGTTTGGGCGTTTGTTGTGAAAGTGCCAGCCAGCAAGAACATTGCAGCCATGGCGATAATCATGTTTGTTCTCATCTTAGTAGAATTATTATTTGTGATAATTTGTGCGTATTAGTGATTTAGTTTCATGCTTATTCCAACTCCATCGGGTCATAGTCGTGCGGGCTGGATTTCAGGTCGCCGATGGTGCCATCCTCGTTGAAGCTTCTGATGCCGGCGGTCTTCAGATAGTTGCGGTTGTAGGCAATCTGCAGCTTCCATGTGTGGGAGCGGGTGGATTTCATGAACTCCTCCTTGGGGTACTGGTAGATGGGGAAGTTGCCCTTCTCGATGGCCACGGCCTCGAAGACGTAGAGGCTGTCCACATCGTTAATCTTCATGATGAGGCCCGGCAAGCCGCCGAACTTCCACGGCCCGCGGCGGATGGGGATGTCAGGCGCGAACCATGCCACGTAGTCGCGTCCGCGCCAGCGGCAGGTAGCTTTCTGGCAGCTGTAACCGAGGAATGAAGCTGTATCTTCCTCCAGCGTCCACTCCTGTCCGCTCCATTTCTCCTCATACCGCTGCGGCCATTCCTGTCCCATCGGCATGACTGCCCACTCGTTGAGCGTGTCGCCGTGGATGAAGATATTGGAGTACTGGTATTCGCTCCAGATGCCCGGCACCTTGCCCCGCATCCACCATGTGCCGTTGGGTACGCTCTGTGCATTCGGGTTCTTCCGTGCCCACTCCACGCGCTGGCTGTCGGCCACCTCCACGAACCAGCTGCTGTATTTCGTCATGTGCTGTCCGATGAGCAGCTGTCCGCAATCCAGGTAGGTGCTGTCCTGCGTGATGTCCGTGGCTCCCCATGCGTACTTGATGCGCAGGTTGGCCGTGTCGATAACCTTACGCCCCAGGACTATGATGTGACTTCCGTTAGCTCTGGCCCCGCTTTGCTTCTGCTGGGCATTCGCCCCGCCGCATACGAAGGCGAGGATGATGATAATAATAACTAATCTTTTGTTCATGTGGTTTTATAATAGTTTGAATCTCACTGTGGCGAGGATATTTCGGGGCCGCAGCTGCGAGGTGTTGGTGTAGATGTCGAGGCCGCTGTAGTTGACGCGGGTGTAGTGACGTTGGTCGAAGAGGTTGTTGAGTTGCAGTTCCAGATCACAGCGACCGAGTTTGTACTTGGCCTTGATGTCGCCAAACCAGGCGTGACGGTTCTCTGCGGTGAGATTCGTGTAGTTGTCCTCGACGGCAGCAGAGAGGGTCATCTGTTTGGTGATATAGACGTTCATGGAGAGGCGCTGGGTGGCGGTGCGAACGGCAGACCCTCCCCCCGCCCTCCCTGTAAGGGAGGGAGTGGTTACTTCTCCTGAATGATCTGTTTCTGAGATGTTCCAACTATATCCACTGCTCACCACGAAGTTGAGCCAAGGCAGGGGGGTGATGGTTCCTCCGGCCCCAAGACTGATGGTGCGGGAAGTGAAAGGATAGAGTTGGTCGGCTATCAACTGCTCGCTGTGGCTGTGGCCGTAACCGCCGAAAGCACGGAAGGTGGTCTGCAGCCAGTCGAAACCCTTGCTGAAATCGAAGCCGAGGTTGTATGAGTCGGCGGTGGTAGCCTGATCCACAGCCTGTACGACGCTGGTAGCACCTTGATAGGAGTAGCCGTAGATCTGATTGTCGCGGGTGTGGTTGTAACTGGCATTCAGACGAAAGAAGGTGGCGTTCAAGGCACTGCGATAGCCGATGCTGGCGCTGGTGCCGATACGGTCTGTCTCGGAAAGCTGTTCCACATACGACCTCTGGAACGAGCGGTAGTTGCTCATTATGTAGCCGCTGTATATGCCGCCAGGGTCGCCAACGTTTCTGTAGTACGAGGCTCCGATGTTACCGCTCCAGTCGCGCCACTCGTAGCTGGTGGAGAAAGTTGGCGAGACAAGCAAGTGGACGTAGCTGTGCTTATCTTCGCGTATGCGGTCATCAAGGGTCTGCGTGTAGAGGTTCAGCGGACAGCCGAGGCTGACGCGCCAACCGCCGCGCTCCCATTTATAATGCTGACCAAGGGTAAGCTCGTATGTATTGTACCAGAGGTCGTTAAGACATTTACTATTTAACGATTTACTATTTACGATTTTGGCTGCGCTATCAGCGGGAGGCGTGAAGCCTTCGAGGTCGGTTTCTATCCCATGCAGACTGGCATTGGCAATCACACCGTATGAGAGGGTGAAGTTGCCAAAACGGAAGTTGTAGTTGGTGTGGAAGTTGGCATTGATGTGGCGCGATTCGATGTCTTGCTGATAGGCATGAGAGTTAAATACCTCTTGCTGCGCATTAAGCGAATCCACGCCCACGGTGAGCGTGTTTGGCCGCTGAGCATAGCCAGCCGAGAAATGCAGGTCGAGCGTATGCTTGCCGATATTCTTGATGAGATTCGTGGTGTTGCTTACAGCTAAAGATGGGCGGTCGAAGTGCTGATGAACGAGAGACCGATTTCCAGACTCTCCCCCCGCCCTCCCTGTTAGGGAGGGAGCAGTTACCTGTGAAGGTTGCAATCTTTCATCCAGTCTAATACATTTTGCTCCCTCCCTAACAGGGAGGGCGGGGGGAGAGTCCGTTTTTAGGTAGCTCAGTCCTCCGTCCACGCGGTCGTTGTTCCAACTACCGTCGAACTTGATCACATTTGCCAGGAAGCCGTCCTTGGCATTCCACATATAGCGCAGATTGCCGCTGACGTCATTCAAGTGCGTCTGCGATGTCAGTGTCTCGGTAGTCAGCAGACGGCTGTCGTCGCTGATGAAGCGGTCACTTTCCGATGTACCCTCGCGGCGAATGTCATCGTGGTGATAGGCTACATTCATCGTTATCTCCGAGTCCTCACCCACTTTCTCCAAATGATTCATTGTTGCAATGTGGCTGTGATTGTCGAAGGTGCGTTTTTGTGGCAGGCCGGATCCGTTTGGCAGTACGGCATTCATTGGGCAGAAGGGGTACAGCCCCACGCTGTTGATACTGGAATAATGTTCGGTCAGTTCGCGGCTCACGTCATCGCCCGAGTTATTACCTTTATATAAGGTCATGTTCTGACGCTGCTTGGCAAAGTACATGCCTACGACCTCTGCCGTCCAGAGGCCCACCCCTATCCCCTCCCCAAGGGAGGGGGATGAGAAAAGCTTGCTGCTTTCATGGGTAACCAAACTCCCCTCCTTTGGGGAGGGGCTGGGGGTAGGCTCCCATCCACCGCCCACCATCGTGTTTATTGCCACCGTTCCCTTTGCTGCGTTCTTCAGCTTCAGGTTGATAGCTACATCGTCCGTTAGGGTCTTGTCCTGCAGCGCCTTGATGGGCTGGTGATGTTCCAGCACCTGCACCGTGGCGACGTCTGAAGCGTTGATGTTATTGGTGGCCAGACCATAGCGGCCCTGCAACAGGTCCATATCTTCCACGTAGAATTTCTTAATGGCCTTGCCGTTGAACTTGATGGCTCCGCTCTCCGACACCTCAATGCCCGGCATACGCTTCAGCACGTCGCCGATGACGCGGTCGCCCTGCTGCTGGTAGGCACCGACGGTGTAGTTCAACGTGTCGCCGTGCTGACGTATCTTGTCCGCCTTCACCGACACCTCCTTCAGCTCTATTGCCTTCTGCCGCGCGCGAATGTCCAGCCGTTGCGACCTGTTCGCCACCACACGCGCCACATTGCCGATGGCCATACCCGCCGCCGTCACCACCACGGAGTCTGTCGTGCTCTTGAACTGCAACTTATAATATCCCTTCGCGTCTGTGTCCGCAAAGCCGATGATGCTCCCCGTCCCTTTCGGCGACACCGTGACGTAAGCATCTACCGCCTGCCCGAGCGAGTCCGTCACGACGCCCTCGATAATAGTTTGAGCATGTGCCGAAATCAATCCTAATCCAGCCACTATTGCAGTCATGATGAATATGACCTTAAAGATTCTTCTATTCATGATATTGTTCTTCATTTATTTGAGTTCCAGCGGATTATAGGGCGTGTAGATAGAGACAGCTTCGCCTATTGTCGTAGTTCCATCGGGGTTGATTGTGGCTTTGTGGTAGTCAGTGGCCTTAAACCAGTTTTCATGGAACGAGCGCTGCATCTTCCATACTTTTTCTCGCCCATAGCTGGTGTAGGTCTTGAACTCCTTGAAACGTGTGATGGGATGAGGACGTGTCTCGATGCCGATGGCCTCGAAGGTGTAAAGTCCATCCTTGTCCTGCACCTTCAGGATAAGTCCTGGCAGACCGCCGAACTTCCACGGCCCGCGCTTCACAGGGATGGCGGGAGCAAACCAAACAATGAAGTCGCGGCCACGGAAACGGCATGTCGCCTTCTGACATTTATAACCGATGATGGTCTGTGTCTCGTTGGTCAGTTTCCACTCCTGCTTCGGCACCGCCTCCGTATATTTCGAGTTGTAGCGATGGAGCCACTGTGGCATTTGGCAGTACTCCGTCAGTTGACCGTTTTCAATGAAGTAGTCACTCCACTCGTATTCGCTCCATTGGTCGTGCTCACGGCATTGCACGCCCATCCAATTCGGGGCGGCCTGTGCATTAGGATGTTCTTTGGCATACTTCGCGCGCAGCGAGTCGCTCTGATAGACGAACTGGCTGTAGTACTTCGTCACACGCTTTCCTACGTCTAAACGCTGCAGGTCGATGTAGGTCAGATGGTCATTAATCTTTTCAGCGCAGAAGGCATAGCGCACACGCAATCGCGTTGTGTCTACGACTTCCATCTTCGAGAAGTCCCTGGCATAAATGGGAGCCGGGCATCGACCGCCTACCTTGGGTTGCGCACTTGCCCCGATGCAAACGGCGGCGAGTGTCATGATGATGATTCTCTTGTTCATAATGCTATACATTTATTCTAACTCCATCGGACTGTAGGGATGGTCGGGGATAGTGTTGCCATCGATTGAAGTGACCCTGCCCCCATAAAGCACGTTAACCCAATTCACGTTGATTTTCTTCTGAAGCTTCAGCATGTTCTCACGCTTAACTTTCTTAAACCGTGAGAAGTTCCATTGCATGATGGGACGTTTCACCCGCTCCAACTTCACCAGTTCGAAGTTGTACTCCTTCTTGGCATCAGAGAGCTTCACGATGAGACCGGGCAAGCCGCCGAACTTCCACGGGCCGCGCTGGATGGGGATTTCTGATGTAAACCATGCCTCGTAGTCGCGACCTCGCCAGTGGCACGTGGCCTTCTGGCAGTGGTAGCCATGGATGTTCTGCTGCTCGTCTTTCAGCGTCCATTGCTGTTTTGGCATAGACTCAGTGTACTGGCAACATTCGTGGTCAAGATTCATCGGCATAATGGCGTACTCCGTCAGCTTACCATCCTTGATGTAAATCTCGTCGAACTGGTATTCCGACCAACGACTGGGATATTTACCGCCGTAAGTCCGTAGGGCAATGCCGCTTTCTCCTCTACTGTTTTTGATCATCTTTGGTTTGTAGGTCGAATCGCTGTGGGCCACGAAATAGCTGGCATACTTGATGTACTGTCCGCCCACCTGCAGCCATCCGAGGTCAATGAAGGTGTTCTCGTCCTTGATATCGTCGGCATTGAAAGCGTAGTACACGGTCACAAGCGCCGTATCTATCGCCGTCGGCGTGCTACCACCACGCCTGAAAGACGGTGGCACATCACCCTGTTTCCACTGAGCACTTGACCCGCAACATAAGCCAAAAACCAAAATAAAGGTGAAGAGACTCTTGTTCATCTAACTCCTTATTTATACCTGAACTGTACGGCATGTGAAGCACTTTGACGGACAGCCTTGCCCTTCAGCTTGGCGGGCTTCCATTTAGGCATCTTCTTGACGAACTGCACGGCGGCAGCATTGAGAGCAGGATGGATTTTGAGGCTGTCGGGAACCTTGATATTGCTTATGCTGCCGTCGGCTTCAATGACGAAGTGAACGACGACAGTCCCCTGTGCCTTGTCCTTCTCTGCCTCTGCGGGGTACTTCATATTCCGCATCATGAAGCTCATCATGCCCTCCTGGCCTCCAGGGAACATGGCGCACTGGTCCACTTGTTTGGGTGAGTAAATGGGATTTGCTGTCTGTGCCGAACTCTCGGCCGTGCCTGCCAGCAGCATCATGACTGCGGCAAAGGCAATCTTCATGTACGTTTTCATGTTGCTAATGTTTTTTTAAGTGGTTTATAAAAATGGGGTATTCAAGTTGGCTTCGCTCTCCTCCCTCGCGACTCGGCCATCTTTGAGCAAGCTCAGATGGCTCTCACTGCTCCGTCAGTTCCATAGGTTCATACGGATGCGGTTCTGATAGCAGGTCGCCGATAGTGCCGTCCGGGTTGAAGCGTCTTCGCCCTGCTGTCTTCTTATAGTTTCGGTTGTAGGCGACTTGCAGTTTCCATGTATGAATTCGGCTGGACTTCATGAACTCCTCCTTCGGATACTGCCAAAGGGGAAAGATGCCCTTCTCGATAGCTACGGCCTCGAACGTGTAGAGGCTATCGACATCATGAATCTTCAGAATGAGTCCCGGCAGTCCACCGAATTTCCATGGCCCGCGGCGAATGGGAATGTCGGGCGCGAACCAGGCTATGTAGTCACGCCCCCGCCAATGGCAGGTGGCGCGCTGACAGGGATAGCCGAGGAACGTAGTCGTGTCCTCCTTCAGCGTCCACTCCTGCCCCGTCCATTTCTCTTCATACCGCTGCGACCATTCTTGGCCCATCGGCATAGGAATATAGCCTTTCTTTTCATTGCGCTTTTATGAGTTAAATTCTGTTTTCTGTCCTTATAACGCTTTTGGGAACGAATCTTTACCCATAAAAGTTGTTAAAACAAGGAAAGTCCCGCCTCGTCATCACGACGAAGCGGGACTGATGTGCCTATAGGACTTAGCGTTTAGTTTACTAACTGCTTTATTGAAATCAAGTAACCTAATTGAGTCGGAACAGGACGGGCATGACGAAGTGGCAGCGGACGTCCTGTCCCTTGTTCTTGGCCGGAACCCACGGCTCTGTGAGTTTCAGCACACGGATGGCTTCGTTGCTGAGGCGTTCGTCGGGAGTGCGCACAACCTCGAAGTTCGTGAGGCGTCCGTCCTTTTCTACCACGAAGCGGACGATGACACGTCCCTGCACGCTGTCGGCCATGGCTCCTTCGGGATAGTGGATCTCTGCCGCGATGTGGCGGTAGAGAGCATCGATGTCCTTGTGGTAAGTGGGCATCACCTCCACATTGTCGTAGATGGTGGTGTCCTCGGGCAAGCGGAGCACTTTCCGGATGATGCCGCGCACTTGTCCGGACGGGGTGATGATGGCAGCCACACCGATACCCGTGGCCAAAGCGATGAGGATGAAGATAAGCATGTGGCGCAAGTTGATGAAATGGCGGCGCACGTCCTTGCGCAAGGTGCTACGCACGTTGGAGATGGTCTTGCGCACGGTGCCCACGGAGGTGCCTCGCGCCTTGGCAATCTCCTCTACGGTCAGCCCTTCGTCGTAGAAGAGCTGCCACACCTCGCGCTCGGCTTTGGGCAGACGCAGCAGGCGCGACTGGAGCCACTCGGAGTTCTCGCGTTCCTCCAGCTCCTCTTGAGGTGTAACGGTGTCGGCCGTGACGTTGTCGGCGTGGACATCGGCCTCGCGATTCATCTGCAAGCGCTGCCCACGCCAGAGCGATACGCAGACGTTGCGTGCGATGCGGAGGACGTAGGCATCGGTAAGTTCCACACGGTCGCGCACGCCCCATGCCCGGAGCCACGTCTCCTGCACGACCTCCTCGGCCTCGGTGTCCGAACCGAAGAACTCACGCCCCATCAGCATCAGCCGGGGGCGCAGACGCTCCACCAGCTGCTCAAACTCTTGTTCAGTCATCAGGCTATCTTCCATAGTTGTCGTTTCTTGGTCTTTCTGCCCATATAACGCAAAACGGCCAAAAAGTTTACCTATAAAAGATGTTAAATATCCGTGCTCGACTGACATGTGAGGCTGGTGGAAGTTACACTTTACGTTTTTGTGCTTCTTATAAGATGTGCGGCGCCGTCACTGGTTTTCGACGATGGTGGAGAAAGTGGCATTGGAGCCGTGTTGGTCGTAGATGAGATAGACCGAGAGTTCGGGATGGCGTGAGAGGATGGCGCGTGCGCTGTCGAGCCCCATGACCATGAACGATGTGGCGAAAGCATCGGCCATGGCACAGGTGGGGGCGAGGACGGTGGCCGAAAGGATGCTGTGCTGCACGGGATAACCTGTGGCGGGATCTATGGTGTGGGCTACGCGTCGGCCGTCGTCGGTAGTGTAGAAGTTGCGATAGTTGCCGCTGGTGGCCATAGCGCGGTTAGTGAGGCTGAGGATGGTGTCAAGCTCAGTGGAAGCACTTTCCGGGTCGTCGACGGGGCTGTTGATGCCTACGTGCCAGGGCACGCCTTTGGGATTGACGCCGCTGACGACGACTTCGCCTCCGATCTCCACCATATAGTTCTCGATTCCTTGGGCGCGCAGGTAGTTGGCCACGACGTCAACGCCAAATCCTTTGGCTACGGCAGAGCAGTCGAGTATGATACGCGGATCGTCGCGATGAAGTGTGCCGTCGGGGTTGAGGCTCACACGTTGCCAACCGATAAGGCTACGTAGGCTGTCGATGGCGGCGCTGTCGGGCAGCGAGCCGTGCTTGAAGCCGAATCCCCAGGCATTGACGAGGGGAGCCACGGTGATGTCGAAAGCTCCGTGGGTGGCTTCAGACACTTGTTGGGCAAGGCGGAATACGGTGCGGAAGAGCGAGTCTGTCTGCGTGCTCTCGCCGTTGTTGATGCGGCTGATGATGCTTGTGGGGTTGAACATCGAGAGACTTTGATCCACGGCTTTGAGTTGTGCTTCGATGCTGTCCTTGAGGGAAGTTTTGGACTGATAAGTGATATGGTAGAAGGTACCGAATACGGCGCCCTCGTCCTTCTGGTAGGAGGCGGGGGCGTCTTTTTTTGTGACTATGAGGTATGAGGCTATGGCGAAGAAAGCAAGCACGGGCAGATGCCAGCGTCGCCATTGGCTCTTGGGGGCATCCTTGGTGGTGAGTGGACTGAACCCGTTGTTGTCGGATTCGGTTTGCTGGTTGTCGTCTTCGTTTCCGTCAACCTCCATGAGTTCCTCTTCAGTAGGTTGTTGGATGTTATGTATGGGGTTCAGAGGATCGGTCATAGGAGTTGTGGTCTGAGATGTTGAAAATAGTGCTTATTAAAGATTGGAGGTTTAAAAGAATGTGTGTTGGTGCACGCTCTAAACTTCTTTGCTTTAGATGTCGAAGAGAAGTTTGAAGGAGCCGCCCCATGCGGTGCTGCTGCCTGTTTTGCCATAGCCGGGAATATACCAAGGCTCGCCTACGGGTGAACGTTTCTGGCTGAGTTTGGCTTTTATGCGTATGTCCCACCCGAGGTGGACGATGGTCCAAAGGCGTGTTTCGAGACCGAATACGACTTCCATCCAGTGGTATCGTCCATCGATGTCGTGGAGATGCATCTCTTTTGATGTGCCCCAAACGGGGTCGACGATGGGCAGCGGTGAGTCAAGGTCGTATTTGTACTTCGAGTAGCCGTAGCGTAGTCCGCCCGTCATACGGTTGCCTTTATGGTTTTTGTTGAAATTATAGTCGACGCCGACGCGGAAATAGGGTGCCCGCACTTTGAAGCTGTTGTCGATGTCGCGCCCTTCGTGGTCGCCTTCGCCAATGCCGAGTTCGGCAGTGGGGAAATATTTATCGAGAATGTTGATGCGTCCGAGCACTTCCATGTGTCGCCAGTCGGAGCCGAGCGCTTTCATGCAGAGGCCTACGAAGTCGGCACCTATGCTGGCTCCGTTGATGAAGTGGACCTTCTTTTCGTTTCTCTTGGCAACCTTTTCTGCGACTTTGTCGACGACTTCGCCCACGGTGGTAACGCTGTCGGCAGGTGTGTCGAGGCTGTCGATGGGGGGCGTGTCCTGTGCGTGAGAGGCTACCGTGAAACACAGGATGGCTATGATGGTGCATCCGAGTCTACTGTTCTTCATCGTCGTCTTGGCTTGTGCGGAAATAGATCTGTATGTTTTCGAGGCCATCGTAGTTGACCTTGGGATTCGCGATGAGCACTGTGTCGATGAGGTTGTGTGTCGTGCTTACGCTCGTTATCGTGTGCCAGATGTGTACGGGGCAAGAGGGGTCGTCCCAGTGGTGCTGGTTGGTTTTGTTTATTATCAGTGTTTCTGTTGCCGAGCGCCCTTCCTGGTCGGTGAATTTGAATAGCAGCGTGTCGGCCTCGTTGTAGAAGCTTACGGGCAGTGCGACACCTTTGGCGCCTATGAGACGGTTGGCCAGGACGACATCGGTGCCGTAAGCTGTGATTGTGATTGTATCGTTCACGGTCACGGCCTGCCCTGTTATCAGTTGGCCGTCAGCATCGTACTGGGCTGCATAGAACCCATAGTTGCTTTCAACCGTATTGTTGAGCGGGCAGGAGAAGTTGTCGCAAGCTGTGAAGATTAGCAAGCCAAAGACCCACCCCCAAACCCCTCCCGTGAGGGAGGGAAGTAGGCTGCGCAATGAGAAATAATTTGTATTGATTATTTTAGACCAATTATAGAGGTACATTTAGATTGTAATTCTTGAAAGGTGACTTTTCTCCCCTCCCTTATGGGAGGGGTCGGGGGTGGGTCTTCTAAATCTCCTTCTTGATCTGGTAGCTGTTGCGTTGCTCGCTGTTGCGACTGATGAGGTCGCCGAGGAAGCCGGCTACGAAGAGCTGGGTGCCGAGGAGCATCATCGTAAGCGAGATGTAGAAGTAAGGCGAATCGGTGACGAGGCGGGCGGGTATGCCGTGTGCCAGGGCATAGAGTTTGTTGGCACCAACGACGACCACGGCAATGAAACCCAAGATGAACATCAGCGAGCCCCAAAGGCCGAAGACGTGCATGGGCTGCTGTCCGAATTTGCTCAGGAACCAGAGCGTCATGAGGTCGAGGTAGCCGTTGACGAAACGGTTGAGGCCGAACTTGGTCTTGCCGTATTTGCGTGCCTGATGGTGAACGACCTTCTCGCCAATCTTGTCGAAGCCGGCATTCTTGGCAAGATAGGGGATGTAGCGGTGCATCTCGCCATAGACTTCGATGTTCTTGACGACGTCCTTGCGGTAAGCTTTCAGTCCGCAGTTGAAGTCGTGAAGGTTGTTGATGCCGCTTACGGCACGCGCCGTGGCATTGAAAAGCTTGGTAGGGATAGTCTTCGAGAGCGGGTCGTAGCGTTTCTGCTTCCACCCGCTGACGAGGTCGTAGCCGTCCTCGACAATCATGCGTCGCAGTTCGGGAATCTCGTCGGGAGAGTCCTGAAGGTCGGCGTCCATTGTGATGACGACGTCGCCCTCGGCACGGTCGAAGCCGCAGAAGAGAGCCGGGCTCTTGCCGTAGTTGCGACGGAAGCAGATGCCCTTGACTTCGGGGTTCCCGGAGGCCAGATTCTCGATCACCTGCCAAGAGGCGTCGGTGGAGCCGTCGTTGACGAAGATTATTTCATACGAGAAGCCGTTGGCGTCCATTACGCGCTTGATCCAAGCGTGCAATTCAGGTAGCGATTCAGCCTCGTTGTAGAGCGGTACAATTACTGAGATATCCATTTATCGTTTATCGTTTATCGTTTAGGGTTTATCGTTTAGGGTTTATCGTTTAGGGTTTATCGTTTAGGGTTTAGGGTTTATCGTTTAGCGTTTATCGTTTAGCGTTTAGCGTTCTTCGCAGAGCGAAGCGGCAAAGCCGAGCGCAATGGCCAATGATCAATGTTCAATGTTCAATGTTCAATGTTCAATGTTCTTCGCAGAGCGAAGCGGCAAAGCCGAGCGCAATGCTCAATGTTCAATGTTCAATGTTCAATGTCGTTTGGCCTTGAGAACGAGAAGAGGGCAGTGGGGAAAGCAAAGAAGGTGGCCAGCAGCACGTTCCAGAACAGGAACTGGAAAGCCAGCTGCGAGGGTGGCGAGGCACTGAAGGCGGTCAAGGCATCGTTCATTACGGCGTCGACGTCCTGTCCCGGCATCATCTGCTGCAACATCTCGTGCAGTTCCGGTTGCTGAAGCATTTCGGAGTAGGTGCGCACGAGCTGACCGCCGTCGAAGTAGGCAAAATAAATATATTGCGAAGCCGTGCAGAGCAGAGCCGCCCCCAGGAACATCATCCACGCCATATACCAGGCACGGCGAAGCGGCAGAGGAGCAATCTGTTGCCTGAAACCGCGCAGCAGCCAGACGGCTACGGGCAGCGATGCGATACCCATGAAGAAGCTGAGGTTAGCCACAGACGGTTGCTCGAGACCTATGGCAAAAAGGACGAAACTGCCCACCCAACAAAGGCCTACCCACAAGCCGTAGTAGGCTGCGTAGGCACGCGACTGTTGGCCGTCTGTCACGGGCTGTTGGTTGTTTTTCATTGCTTAATGAATTGTTTCTGAATGCAAAGGTACGGATTTTTTTTTAATACGTTGCAAATAATAATGAAAAGACTATCTGTGACGGCCATTTATTAGGTTTTTGGAGGTCGGCTTTCTGTTCTTCTTCGATGATGTATGTGCGCCTATTGTCATTGGTCGCTGAAAACACATGAATAGCCTATCGTGAAAAATAGCTTAGGTGCATCGGGCAATTCTCTTAGGCGCATCGGCCAATTCTCTTAGGCGCATCGTCCAATTCTCTTAGGCGCATCGTCCAATTCTCTTAGGTGCATCGGGCAATTCTCTTAGGTGCATCGTCCGAAGTGGCTGGCAGTGTTGAAAGAAACACTTTTTTGCGGGTAGTTTCTTACAGAGAAAATGCCTTCTGCCGTTTCGCTGTTGTTACATCAGATCCACGACTGTGATTCCGGCTCCACCGAATTGAACGTGCTCATCGCGAGCGTTGCGAACGGCGGGCACTGTACGCAGGTACTGACGTATGATTTGGCGTAGGGCACCAGTTCCCGTACCATGAAGAATGCGCACGCGGTCGGCTCCGACCTGAATGGCATCGTCGATATAGAGTTGCACGGCATTCAACGCCTCGTCACCACGCATGCCTCGCACATCAATATCCTGACGGAAGTTGAGCGACTTGTTGCGCATGAGGTCTTGTGTCTGGCGACCAACAAAGGTAATGCCTGAAGGCGATTCCTCTTTCTTCTCAGGTGCTTGTGCCGGCACGAGACGGTCGAGCTTCACCGTCGTTCGCATCTGTCCGAAGAGCACCGTGGCGTTTTTGCCGTCGATGGCGAGGAGTTTGCCAACAGAGGACTGGCCTTTGATGCGGACGTAAGAGGAAGACTCTCCCCCTGCCCTCACTGTCAGGGAGGGAGCGGAATGCATTAGACTGGATGAAGGATTGCTGCCTTCAAAGGTAGCAGCTCCCTCCTTGACAGGGAGGGCCTGGGGAGAGCCTTTCTTTTCTTTCTTCCTCTCCTGCCTCTTCCTTATTTTCTCCATCTTCCGTTCGATGGCATCGTCGGTCTCGCCCTCGCGGCTCTCTATGCTTTTGATGCGGAAATCTTCAAGTTGCTGACGGGCGCGTCGGGTGTTCTCCTTTTCGGCTTGCGCCTCGCGTATTTCACGAATAGTGCGTTCGATGCGGGCGTTGGAGTCCGACAGCAATTGCTCAGCTTCCTCCTTGGCTTTACGGATGATATCCTTCCGTTGATGCTGTAGGGTCGTCATCTCCTCCTCATACTGGGCGATGGTCTTTTCCATAAGCTTCTCGCGGTCGTGTATGGTCTCGCGTTTCTGTTGCCAGTAGCGGCGGTCGCGCACGATGTCCTGCAGCCATTTGTCGGCATTGATGTAGTCGCGCCCTACGATGTCCGAAGCGTCGGCAATGACGTCTTCCGGAATACCTATCTTGCGGGCAATCTCCACAGCAAAGGAAGAGCCGGGCTGACCAATTTGCAGCTGGAACAGCGGCTGCATTAGGTGTCGGTCGTAGAGCATGGCACCATTGACGACGCCGTTGGTCTCTTCTGCGAAATGTTTGAGGTTCTGGTAGTGGGTAGTGATGATGCCGAAAGCACCTTTCTGGACGAAACGCTTCAGCACGGCTTCTGCGATAGCACCGCCGATTTGTGGCTCGGTGCCTCCTCCAAATTCGTCGATGAGCAATAGCGTGGCCGGGTCGGCACTGCGCATCATCTGTTTCATATTCAGGAGGTGCGAGCTGTAGGTCGACAGCTCGTCCTCGATGCTCTGCTCGTCGCCGATATCTATCATGATGCTTTGGAAAATGCCCAGACGTGAGCGCTCGCCAACAGTGACGGGCAAGCCACATTGCAACATATATTGAAGAAGACCCACAGTTTTCAGGCAGACACTCTTTCCCCCGGCGTTAGGGCCAGAGATGAGCAGGATACGCTGTCGGCGAGTCAGTTCTATATCAAGGGGAATCACCTTTTTGCCATGTTTGGCCAACGAACGAGCCAGCAGCGGATGAACAGCCAGCGTCCAATCGATCATCGGGGCGTTGGCTATCTGTGGCTCGGTAGTGGTGAAAGCCCCGATGCTTGCAGCGAAGCGCGCTTTGGCACGCACAAACTCTACATCGGCCAGCATCTCATAGCTTTGCAACAACTGAGGCACGTGTGGACGTAGTTCATTGGTGAACTCGCGGAGGATGCGGATTACTTCGCGCCGTTCGTCGGCTTCCAGCTCACGCACACGGTTGTTCGCTTCCACTACTTCCTGAGGTTCTATGAACACGGTCTTGCCCGTAGCACTCTCGTCATGCACGATACCTTTGATTTTGCGCTTCAGTGCCGGTGCCACAGGGATAACCAATCGGCCGTCGCGCATCGTAGGGTTGACATCCTGCCCCACAGTGCCGTCGGCCTGTGCATTTCTCAGTATCTGGTTAAGCACGCGCCCAATGCTGCCTTCAACACTTGCCAACTCGCGACGTATGCGAGCCAGTTCGGGAGATGCTGAGTCCTTGATGTGGCCGAATTTATCGAGGATGGTGTCTATTCTTCTGATTACCGATGCCACCATGCGGGCAGGCATGGCACTCTCGTCAGCTCCATCCTCCGTCGAATGATGATAGAGGCGTGAACTGATCATTCGGGCGAGAGCCGGGTACTTTGCAGCCTCCGTGTTCTCATTCTTGTTGTCCGCCTCCTGTCCGTCGGTAGCTTCCGTCTTCTCAATGACCTCGCTAATCAATTTGATGGTCTCTAACGAGCGTTTCAGCTCAAACATCTCTTCGACTTCAATGTAGGTGCCTTCGATGCGGATGCGGTTGAGGGCGGTGCGCAGGTCGTAATAGCCTTGTTCTGGAAAACCGTCACTCTCTTCTGTCAATCGTGCGAACTCACCGACCTGCTGGTGCAGCTCGCGCAGCTGTGTAGCCTCGGTCAGAAGCTTCATTTCGGATACGCGCTGCTTGCCCAACGTGCTTAGACAATGGGTCATGAGCATGGCACGAATGTCCGTCATGCCAATCTTATCTTCAAAAGTATGGGGATAAATCATTTCGTATCATAAGAAAATTCGGCGCAAAATTACAAATTCTTCTCTTAAACTGTCCTCAAAAGCGAAAAATATCAAGAAAAGGAAGCTTCATTGATAAAAACTTGGGAAAACCGACTGTTGTCTGCTTTTATTTAACTATGTTTGCAGCCTGAAAGGACTAAAAAGTATTTCAGTTAACAAACACGCTTACATCAATGAAAAAAGAAATGAAGAAGGTGCTGGTCTTAGGTAGCGGCGCCTTGAAAATCGGCCAGGCCGGTGAGTTCGACTACAGCGGCTCGCAGGCGCTTAAGGCGTTACGCGAAGAGGGTATTTCCAGCGTTCTTGTCAATCCTAACATCGCTACTATTCAGACCTCCGAGGGCATTGCCGACAAAGTTTATTTTCAACCGGTGACGCCCTTTTTTGTAACTGAAATTATCAGGAAGGAGCGCCCCGACGGCATCCTCCTGGCCTTCGGCGGTCAGACGGCCCTCAACTGCGGCACGGAGCTTTACTTGAACGGCACGCTCCAGGAGTATGGCGTCGAGGTGCTGGGCACGAGCGTAGAGGCTATCATGAACACTGAGGACCGCGACCTCTTCGTCAAGAAACTGGCTGAGGTCGACCTGAAGGTGCCCGTGAGCCATGCCGTCGAGAATATGGACGACGCCTTGAAGGCAGCCCGCGAGATTGGCTTCCCCGTCATGATCCGCTCGGCCTACGCCCTCGGCGGCCTCGGCAGCGGCATCTGCCCGGATGAGGAGAAGTTTGTGGAGCTGGCCGAGTCGGCCTTTACCTTTGCTCCGCAGATCCTCGTCGAAGAGAGCCTGAAGGGCTGGAAGGAGATTGAGTTCGAGTGTATCCGCGATGCCAACGACCGCTGCTTCACCGTAGCCTCGATGGAGAACTTCGACCCCCTGGGCATCCACACCGGCGAGTCGATTGTCGTGGCGCCCACTTGTTCGCTCACCGAGGAGCAGGTGAAGATGCTCCAGGATATTACGATTAAATGTGTAAAGCACCTTGGCATCGTGGGCGAGTGCAACATCCAGTTCGCCTTCAACGCTGTGACGAACGACTACCGCATCATCGAGATCAATGCCCGCCTCTCGCGCTCCAGCGCTCTGGCCTCAAAGGCCACCGGCTATCCGCTCGCCTTCGTGGCCGCCAAGATAGCCTTGGGCTACACCCTCGACCAGATTGGCGAGATGGGCACGACCAACTCGGCTTACGTAGCCCCCTCGCTCGACTATATGATCTGCAAGATTCCGCGCTGGGACCTCACCAAGTTTGCCGGCGTGAGCCGTCAGATAGGCAGCTCGATGAAGTCGGTAGGCGAGATCATGAGCATCGGCCGCTCCTTCGAAGAGATGCTGCAGAAGGGCCTGCGCATGATCGGACAGGGCATGCACGGTTTCGTAGGCAACGAGCACACCCACTTCGACGACCTCGACGACGCCCTTGAGAACCCCACCGACCTCCGCATCTTTGCCATAGCACAGGCCCTGGAGGAAGGCTACACCGTGGAGCGCATCGAGCAGCTCACGAAGATTGATCCTTGGTTCATCACCCGCATGAAGCACATCGTGGACCTCAAGCATCAGCTCGAGGGCTACAACTCGCTCGACGAACTGCCCGACGCGTTCCTGCTCGAAGTGAAGCAGGCCGGCTTCAGCGACTTCCAGATTGCCCGCTTCGTGCTCAAGCCCGGCAGCGGCAGCCTCGAGAAAGAGAACCTCGAAGTGCGCCGCCATCGCAAGCAGCGTGGCATACTTCCCAGCGTGAAGCGCATTCCCACTGTGGCCAGCGAGCACCCCGAGCTGACCAACTACCTTTACTTCACCTACACCCATGTGCCGGCTTTCGCAGCGCCCGATGGCAAGCCCTACCAGCCTGCTCATGACATTAATTATTATAATAATGAGAAGTCGGTCGTCGTGCTCGGCTCAGGTGCCTACCGTATAGGCTCTTCGGTCGAGTTCGACTGGTGCTCGGTCAATGCCATCAACACGGCGCGCAAGCTCGGGTACAAGTCCATCATGATTAACTACAACCCCGAGACCGTATCGACCGACTACGATATGTGCGACCGCCTCTACTTTGACGAACTCACCTTGGAGCGCGTGCTCGATGTCATCGACCTCGAACAGCCTCGCGGCGTCATCGTCAGCGTGGGCGGACAGATTCCCAACAACCTGGCCATGAAACTCCATCGCCAAGGCGTGCCCGTGCTCGGCACATCGCCTGTCGACATCGACCGTGCCGAGAACCGCGACAAGTTCTCGGCCATGCTCGACAAGCTCGGCATCGACCAGCCCGCATGGCGTGCCCTCACTTCGCTCGACGATATCAAGGAGTTCGTCGCCGAAGTGGGCTACCCCGTCCTCGTCCGTCCGTCGTACGTCCTCTCGGGGGCTGCCATGAACGTCTGCTACGACGACGACGAGCTGGAGCGCTTCCTCAATATGGCCACCGAGGTTTCGAAGGAATTCCCCGTCGTCGTCTCGAAGTTCATGACCGAGACCAAGGAGATTGAGTTCGACGCCGTGGCCGACAAGGGCGAGATCGTCGAGTACGCCATCTCGGAGCATATCGAGTATGCCGGCGTACACTCCGGCGATGCCACCATGGTCTTCCCTGCTCAGAACGTCTATTTCTCCACCATCCGCCAGATGAAGAAGATTGCCCGCAAGATAGCTGCCGAGCTCAACATCAGCGGACCCTTCAACATTCAGTTCCTCGCCAAGAACCGCGAGGTCAAGGTCATCGAGTGCAACCTGCGTGCCAGCCGCTCCTTCCCCTTCGTGTCGAAGATCCTGAAGCGCAACTTCATCGAGACGGCCACCAAGATCATGCTCGACGCCCCCTACCAGCGCGCCGAGAAGAGCGAGTTCGACATCGACCGCATCGGCGTCAAGGCCAGTCAGTTCTCCTTCGCACGTCTGCAGAATGCCGACCCCGTGCTCGGCGTCGACATGAGCTCCACCGGCGAGGTCGGCTGCCTCGGCGACGACATGCACGAAGCCTTGCTCAACGCCCTCATCGCCACCGGCTACCGTCTGCCCAAGAAGGCCGTGCTCATCTCCTCAGGCGGTGCCAAGGGTAAGCTCGACCTGCTCGAACCCGCCCGCCAGCTCGTTCGCAAGGGACTTGATGTATATGCCACGGCAGGCACGGCAGCCTTTTTGAATGAGAACGGCGTCTTTGCCCGCTCTGTCAGCTGGCCCGACGAGGACGATGACCAGAACGTCATTCACCTTATTGCACAGCACAAGTTCGATCTCATCGTCAATGTGCCCAAGAACCGTACGCGTCGCGAACTCACCAACGGCTATCGCATACGCCGTGCAGCCATTGACCACAACATCCCCCTGATGACCAACACCCGTTTGGCCAAAGCCTTCATCGAAGCGTTCACTACGATGAACCTCCAGGATATCAAGATCAAGTCGTGGCAGGAGTACAACGCTTAAGCGTCAGGATATTGATTACTTCCTCAAAATTGCCTGAAAATGAAAATAAAGCAATTTGCTGCTCTACCCTTTGGCGTGGTGGCTTTCGTCCTGTTGGGCTTCACACAAGCCGATGAAATCCTGACGAAAGAGAAAGGGGCTACAGTCATCAACACGTCGACTCTTGCGACAGATGTGGAAGGATATGTAGGCCCTACACCACTAAAAATATACATTAAAGCAGGAACGGTTGAGAAAATAGAACCCCTCGAGAACTACGAGACCCCTAAATATTTCGCACTTGTAAAGCGCGACCTTCTGCAGAAGTGGAACGGACTTACGGCAAAGAAAGCTGCAACATTAAAAGTGGATGTTGCGACGGGAGCCACGTATAGTTCTACGGCCGTTATCGAGAATGTGAAACGTGGCTTGGAGTTCTATAATAAGAAGGGTAAAAAGAAACAACGCTAAGTTACTTTCCGTTATGAAAACCAATGTCTTGACAGCCTTTGCCGCATGGGCTGTGGCACTGGCGTCAATGATTTCATGCATGCATCATGCTGACTCGGCCTGTGCTATAACTCCGGATCATGAAGTAGAAGCACAGGTGGAAAAACTCTTGAGCCAGATGACGCTCGAACAGAAAATCGGGCAGATGTGTGAGATTACCATTGACGTCATCACCGACATGGGCGTGCAAGATTCCTTCGTCCTTAACGAGAAGGCGTTGAAGAACGTGCTCGAAAAGTACAAGGTAGGTTCAATCCTCAATGTTCCCAAAGGCACAGCGCAGACTCCTGAGGTATGGTCGAAACTGATACGCCGGCTGAACCATTTGTCGATGGACGCTCAAGCCGGCGTGCCGCAAATCTACGGTGTAGACCAGATTCACGGGGCTTCTTACACCTGGGGAGCGACCTTGTTTCCCCAAGAAATAGGGCAGGCGGCATCGTTCAACCGCGCCATCCCACATCGCGTGAGCGAGATTGCTGCTTACGAGAGTCGGGCATGTCTCATTCCATGGGTGTATGCTCCAGTCATGGACCTTGGACGCAATCCCTTGTGGAGTCGCATGTGGGAAAGTTATGGTGAGGACGTGTACCTCAGTCAGGAGATGGCAAGACAGGCTGTGCTTGGCTTTCAAGGCAATGACCCTAACCATATTGATGGTAAGCACGTAGCCGCTTGTATCAAGCACTATATGGCTTATGGCGTGCCGCGTACAGGGCGTGACCGTACACCATCAAGCATTACCGACCGCGAGCTGCGCGAAAAGTTCTTCCAACCTTTTCGCGCAGCTATTCAAGCGGGTGCCCTCTCATTGATGGTCAACTCGGGTGTCAACGACGGAATACCTTTCCATGCCAACCACAAACTGCTTACTGTCTGGCTCAAAGACGAGCTGGGATGGGATGGCATGATAGGGACAGATTGGGCAGACATTAATAATTTATGTACGCGCGACCATATAGCTGCCACCAAGAAGGATGCCGTTGAGCTTGCTATTAATGCAGGCATAGACATGTCCATGGTGCCCTATGAGGTGGATTTCTGCGACCTCTTACACGAACTCGTAGATGAAAAACGGGTTAAGATGGAGCGTATCGATGATGCTGTACGTCGCATACTGAGGCTGAAAGTGCGTCTTGGACTTAACGATAGTCATACCTGGGATCTTACACCTGAGCAACTGGCTACAGCTTTTCCGCAGTTTGGCTGTCAGGATTTCGCTGAGGAAGCTCAGAAAATGGCAGAGGAAAGTATGGTGCTGCTGAAGAATGAAGGTTTACAAGAAGGTTCTGGCACCAGGCTTTTACCCTTGAAAGAAGGTACGCGCATACTGGTGTGCGGACCCAATGCCAATAATCTTCGTGGACAGAATGGCGGCTGGACCTACACTTGGCAGGGTGAGCGAACCAACATGCTGGCACCCAAAATGGGAGATTACCCGACATTCGCACAAGCCATTGCCCAACGATTTGGTGAAGGCAATGTACGTTGTGTAGAAGGTGTAACCTGGAGCGATGAGCATTTTGATCGTGACAATGCGACAAATATCGCAGCAACCGTTGCTGCAGCGCAAGGCGTGGACGTCATCATAGCCTGTCTCGGAGAGAATAGCTATTGCGAAACGACGGGGAATATCGACGACTTGAGTCTCAGTGCTAACCAATGTCGGCTCGTACGTTCGTTGTCAGCCACAGGAAAACCTATTGTCCTTGTCCTGACTGAAGGACGACCACGCATTCTCGGCGACATAGAACCTTTGTGCACAGCTGCTGTTCACACCTTCCTTCCAAGCAACTATGGCGGTCCTGCCTTGGCACGCCTCTTGGCTGGAGATGCCAATTTCAGTGCCCGAATGCCTTATACCTATCCCAAACATCCGGGTACACTTGTCACTTATGATTATAAACCGTGTGAAAACATGGGGCAGATGGCAGGCAATTACAACTACGATGCCGTAATGGATGTACAGTGGCCTTTCGGTCATGGCCTGTCTTACACAACGTTTACGTATTCCAATTTCAAGGTCGACAAAGCCCAGTTCACGGCTGCGGATTCACTGACTTTTACGGTTGATGTGAAGAATGCAGGTGAACGAGAGGGGCAGGAAGCTGTGCTACTCTATGTCAGCGATCTCGTGGCTTCGCTCACGCCTGACAATACACGCCTGCGGGCTTTCGACAAAGTGTCGCTAAAAGCAGGTGAACAAAAGACCGTAACATTGCACATTGCTGCTAAAGACCTCGCTTTCGTTGATCCTGAACTGAAGTGGCGTCTCGAAGCAGGCGATTTCATGGCCACTGTAGGAGGGCAGAAGATCGACTTGCGTTGTACTGAAACAAAGGTTTGGGACGAGCCCAATCCTTGACGGCCACGGACAGAGTATGGCGATGGTAGAAAAGACAATCTGGGCAAAAAAATTGAGAACAGAAACGTTATGATAGTGCTTAGCTATCTTGGTATTATGAGCTCAATGATATTTTTGCTTGTCTACTTGAGGCTTGTTAAGACTTCAGCTGCGGCCAACCACGCGGAGAAAGGTGTAATAGAAATCATCATGTCCCCATTCGTCGAAGTTGAATAGTTCGTCGTTGTCTTCATAAAGCGTTCGTGCGCTGAATGACACAACGCGCTGGTCGAGAACGAGGTCGACGGTTACTGTTCGATCCCCGAACGCTCCAATAATCCAATTTGTCGACGTGTCAAACCGCAGTCGGAGGTTATGTTGCTGTCCGTCGTCAGTCTGGCAACTGAAGCTGAGTTCTTGTGGATTTAGAACCATATATATTTCATCACCAGCATCGTAACCGAAGTCGTAGTCGATTGTAAGTTCCTGGTCGGGTAGGGCAGCTATAGCTTTGCGAAGAGAAGAAAGAGTGTCGGGGAGGCTTGCAGCCAGCGTCGATATGGGAAAGTTGTGGACGATGAGCTTCATGCCATTGTCGTAGTCCAGAAACGTAGCTTGCAGATTAAACGTACTGTCTTGGTTTTCAATGCTCTCTTTCTGCTTGTCTTCTTCATCTGTTAAGTCCTGTCTGTCTCCAGGTATGGATGACAAGATTCTAACCTGCATATCGTAGAGGCCACAAATCCCACTCGCATATTCCCGTTTCATATCGGGAGTAATCTTTGAAGGATGGATGGTGACACCGCGATGGCAAGAAATCAGAAGCAAGAAGCAAGAGCAAAAGAGTAAACAAAGAAAGCCTTTCTTCATCATGGCAGAAAATATAATTAATGTGTTGATTTATTCATATAGTAAACGTCTATTTCTATTTTTTATTGTTTGCAAGTAGAAATTTGTTGAAAAGATTATTCCTTAGACTTTGCACATCAACAAAACAGCCTGCAACATCATTTGCTGATGTTGCAGGCTGTTTGTGTTTTCAGCGCTTATAAAAGGCTTGTGAAAACAATACAATATAAGTGCGTAGGTTAAATTTATCGGGGCTTTCTTTGGATGCATTATTCAAAAAAATTATCTTTGCCGGCAGAAAGCATAAAAATAAATCATTTTATCATCATGAAACATTTTCTTTTGCAATTAGCCTTGGTTGTAGGATTGGCTTTCGTTGTTATGCCAGATTCTGTGGCAGCCAGGCAATCCGGCTCTTTCAAAGTCGGCGACAAAACCTTTCTACTTAACGGCAAACCCTTCGTCGTCAAGGCTGCTGAAGTGCACTATCCACGCATACCGCGTGAATACTGGGAGCAACGCATACAGATGTGCAAGGCGCTGGGCATGAACACGCTCTGCATCTACGTCTTCTGGAACTTCCACGAGCCGCAGATGGACAACTTCCTCTTCACCGGTCAGAATGACGTGGCTGCTTTCTGCCGACTGGCTCAGAAGAATGGCATGTACGTCATCGTGCGCCCCGGTCCTTACGCCTGTGCCGAATGGGAGATGGGCGGTCTGCCCTGGTGGCTGCTCAAGAAAAAGGACATACGCCTTCGCGAGCAGGATCCGTTCTTCATGGAGCGCGCCGAGAAGTTCGAGACGAAGCTGGCAGAGCAGCTGCGTGACCTCACCATCCAGAAAGGCGGTCCCATCATCATGGTGCAGGTGGAGAACGAATATGGCTCCTATGGCGAGGACAAGCCTTACATGAGCGCCATGCGCGACATTATCCGCAAAGCATGGCAAGCCCCTGACCTCACGCTCTTCCAGTGCGACTGGAGTTCCAATTTCACCAAGAACGGCCTTGATGACCTCACATGGACGATGAATTTCGGTACCGGGGCCAACATCGACAACGAGTTCAAGAAGCTGGGCCAGCTGCGTCCGAACTCGCCCAAGATGTGCTCGGAGTTCTGGAGCGGATGGTTCGACAAATGGGGCGGTCGGCACGAGACACGCGGCGCCGAGGCTATGGTCGATGGCATCGCTCAGATGCTGGAGCGCGGCATCAGCTTCTCGCTTTACATGACCCACGGAGGCACCAGTTGGGGCCATTGGGCAGGCGCCAACAGCCCTGGCTTCGCGCCCGACGTGACCAGCTACGACTACGACGCTCCCATCAACGAGGCCGGACAGACGACCGACAAGTTCTGGAAGCTGCGCGAGGCCATGCAGAAATACAGCGGCGACTGGGACCCTGTGGCTCAGAAATGGGTGGGAAGCAAGAAACTGCCTGCCGTGCCGAAGGAATATCCGACCATCGCTATTCCCCGATTTGAGCTCAACGAGTACAAGCCCCTCATCTACGGATGCGACAGCATTGCCAAGGAAGGACGGCTGATGACCTTCGAAGAGATGGACTTCGGATGGGGCACTATGATCTACACGACACGCTTGCCCGAGATTCCCGTGCAGAGCATCCTCAAGCTCGATGCCCACGACTACGCACAGGTGTTCATCGACGGACAGTTCATCGGCAAAGTTGACCGCGTCAAGCACGAGCAGACGCTGAAACTGCCCGCCGTGAAGAAAGGACAAGAACTCATGATCATCGTAGAAGGCATGGGTCGCATCAACTTCGGCCGTGCCATCAAGGACTTCAAGGGCATTGTGGCCGACGTGGCCATCACCGCCGAAGTCGACAACGCCGAAACGACATGGAAGCCGCGTCAGTGGACCAAGCTTCGCATTCAGGACGACTACAACACCGCCTTCCGCGCCATGGCAGCGCCTTCCGACAAGAGCACCGACGCCAGCGCCCTTGCACCTAAAGGCATTGGCTACTACCGCGGCTACTTCAACCTGAAGAAGACGGGCGACACCTTCCTGAACCTCGAGAACTGGGGCAAGGGACAAGTCTATGTCAACGGCCACGCCATCGGTCGCCACTGGTATATCGGCCCGCAGCAGACGTTGTACGTCCCCGGTTGCTGGCTGAAGAAAGGTAAGAACGAAGTCATCGTCCTCGACGTCATGGGACCCCGCGGCGAGCGCACCATCGAAGGTCTTGAGAAGCCTATCATCGACAGGCTGAACCTCGACCGCCCGCAGACCCACCGCCTCAAAGGCCAGACCATCGACCTCAGCGGCGAAAAGCCTGTGAAGGAAGGTGAGTTCGCCCCCGGCAACGGTTGGCAGGAAGTGAAGTTCGATCAGCCCGTCAGCGGCCGCTATGTCTGCATCGAGGCTCTCAATAGCCACATGAACCGCGAGTACTGCTGCATCGCCGAATGGTATATGCTCGGTGCCGACGGCAAGCGCCTCAGCCGCGAGTCATGGCAGGTGGCCTACTGCGACGATGAGGACATCACCTCGGGCAATAAGACAGCCGACAAGATCTTCGACCTGCAGGAATCAACCTACTGGAGCACCAACCGCGGCGTGCAGTACCCCCACCACCTCGTCATCGACCTCGGTCAGGACCAGACCTTCACGGGCTTCCAGTACCTGCCACGCGTCGAAGCCGGAGCTCCAGAGAGCATCAAGCAATACAGAATCTATGTCAAGAGCGGAGCTTTCAAGATGTAGAACGTTGGTGAACGGATACAAAAAAAGGACAGGCAACAAAAAGTTGTCTGTCCTTTTTTTTGAGCCTCTTGTCGGATTCGAACCAACGACCCCGAGATTACAAATCACGTGCTCTGGCCAACTGAGCTAAAGAGGCGGG
>OCVV012843248.1_pt1 | contig 36337 bp, 27 predicted proteins | sample 1539721 | NCBI WGS metagenome assembly OCVV01 (sample SAMN02144230, study PRJEB22623) | gut metagenome | biome: sheep rumen | host: Ovis aries | place: New Zealand | reverse complement strand
CCATCTGTGCGGCAAGCGGTATATCAACCGCTGCGAGGAGGAGACCGAAATCAAGGTGTATTCCAATCAGCCGCATGTGAAGCTGTATGTGGACGGGGCATTCGTCGGCGAGCAGGACGGACAGATCGTGTTCCGCTTCCGCATCCCGCTGATGGGAGAGCATCTGGTTGAAGCCTTCGCGGGCGACGTCAGTGACAGCGAAGGCATCCGCCGGGTTACAGAGCCGGATGAGAGCTATATTTTCAACAAAGCCGCCGCCTCACTCGCCAACTGGTTTGACAGCGATGACATTGACTCCTCCTGCTTCTCCGTCATGGATACGCTGGGCGAGCTACGCCAGAATCCCAGAGCCGGGGAAGTCGTCAATCAGATGATGGCCAGAGGTGCGTCCGAGCGCGGCGACGTGGCGGAAGCGGTGAAGGATAATCCTGCGCTCCAGCGGATGCTTGGCCGCATGACCATGCTGAGCCTGCTCAAGCAGGGAGGTGCGGATGAACAGAGCATCAAACAGCTGAATCGCATTCTGCAGGGGATTAAAAAATGAGAAAAGCAGTACAGCAGATCATGCTGGGGTCGGTGACGGGCAGCGAAGCAGCAGCCCGCGCCACCCTGCACAGGATAAAGGTCGCCGGTTACGACGGCATCGAGCTCAATCGCTTCATGATCCATCCTTCCTCCATGATGGTGCGGCTCATGACCCGGGCGGCGGGTATGCCCACCGGCAAGGGCGGAAAGCTGGACTGGAAAGCACTGCTTGGCGAGGCCGGGCTTTCCGTGATCAGCCTGCACACAGATCTGGGAAGTCTGGAGCGGGAGGGCGATCAGGTTGTGCGGGAAGCCAGAGACTTTGGCACGGACACGGTAGTCATCACCGGCATGTACCGCTTTGATTACAGCGATGAAGGCAGTGTGCGGGAGCTGGCGAAGCGGCTGAACAAAGCCGGCGAAGCCCTGCGGGCGCAGGGCATATCCCTGTTGTATCACAATCACAATGTGGAACTGCTGCAGGTGAAGCCTGGACTGCGGGCTTATGATGTGCTGCTGTCAGACACGGATCCAGCCTGCGTTGGCTTTGAGTTCGACAGTTATTGGTTTACGGATGGCGGCGCGGATGCCAGGGAATGGATGCGCCGCCTGGGAAGCCGCATGAAGCTGTGGCATGTCACCGATCGGGGCTTCCGCCAGAAGGGCCCCGCTCTGACGCCGATTCTGAAGCCGGACAGCATGGAGCTGGGCACCGGCAATATGGATCTGGATGGTCTCCTGGAAACGGCCATGCAAAGCGGTGTCCAGACCGTTGTGCTGGAAAGCCACAAGAACTGGATTGACCGGGATCCGCTGAGGAGTCTCGAGCTCAGCGCAAAATGGCTTCAAGAGAGGTGCTGATATGATGATCAGGAATGCCGGCCTGCCGGTCTGGCAGGCCAGTTGGATCGACCCGGAGCTGCCGCATGACGCTAAAATGCGGCAGCCCGCGTCGTATCTGCGCAGACGTTTTACCATCGCTGACCTGACAAGGGCCTGCCTGTATATTACCTGCCATGGCCTGTACGCTGCTTACCTGAACGGGAAGCGGGTCGGAGATTTTGTGCTGGCCCCCGGCACCGGGGATTACCGCAGGCGTCTGAGTGTGCAGTGCTTTGATGTGACAGAGCTGCTGAAAACCGGTGAGAACGAGATGCTCGTGATCCTGGGCGACGGCTGGTATCGCGGCAATATAGGTGTCGACGGCCTGAATAACTATTACGGCAGTGATCTCTCCCTGCTCTGCCAGATCAATATGGCGGGCAGCACCGTACTCTGCAGTGATGAGACCTGGGAGGCAAGTCAGTCCGGCCCCATCCGTGAGAATGACCTGGAAATCGGCGAGACCTATGACGCCAGGATGGAGAAGATCACCGACTGGCACGGCGTGAGGGTGCGGGACTTTGGTTTTGCTAATCTAGTGCCAACAGAAAGCGTGCCGGTTGTGGAGCACGAGCGCTTCCCCGGCAGGATCTTCAGGACGCCAGGCGGCGAGACTGTCGTTGATTTCGGCCAGAACCTGGCGGGATATACGGAGTTCCGCATCACCGCCAGAGCGGGCAGCAGGATCACCCTGTGGCACGGTGAGACTCTGGATGAAAACGGGAATTTTACGCAGAGCAACTTTGCGCCGGGGGATCGCAACCAAAACGGAGGCATTCCCCAGAAGATCGTATATACCTGTAAAGACGGCCTGAACGTGTACAAACCTGCCTTTACCATTCACGGCTTCCGCTATGCAAAGGTTGAAACAGATGTGGATCTGACGGATGCGCAGTTCACGGCCATCGCCGTGTATTCCCGGATGGAGCAGACCGGATTTTTCACCTGCGGAAACGCAGATGTGAACCGGCTGTTCCAGAACTGCCTGTGGAGCATGCGCTCCAATTTCTGCGATATTCCCACCGACTGCCCGACAAGAGAGCGGGCCGGCTGGACGGGTGACGCAGGTGTATTCGCACCGACCGCCGTGTATCTCATGGACTGTTATCCCGTACTGCGCAAATGGCTGGGAGAATGCCGGCTGGCCCAGGATAAGAATGGCCTGGTGCAGAATATCGCACCTGTCAACGATCAGCGGAACCGGATCTCCATGATGCTCCAGGGCAGCGCCGGGTGGGGCGACGCCTGCATTCTGGTGCCCTGGGCGCTGTATCAGGCATTTGGCGAACGGGCCATCCTGGAAGAAAACTATGATATGATGACCCGCTGGCTGTCTTTCTGCGAAAACCGGGCAAGGCAGAGCACGAGGCCGCAGAACGAAAGCAATCCATGGAAAGAATATCTGGCGGACCAGGGCTTTCACTTCGGCGAGTGGTGCGAGCCGGATGTGAATAATATGCTGGCTATGCAGAAAAATGCCATGGAAGGTGCGCCGGAGGTAGCCACCGCGTATTACTATCGCTCCGCTTCTCTGCTGTCGAACATCGCTGCGATCCTTGGGAAGCCGGAGGACGCTTCGCGCTACGCTGACATCGCGGCAAAGGCCAAAAAAGCATACCGCTTCTGCTGTCTGAAGGACGGAAGGATCCGGTCCGAACGTCAGTGTGAGTATGTGCGCCCGATCGCCTTCGGCCTGCTGGACGGAGAAGAAAATCAGCAGGCGGCAGATGATCTGAACGCGCTGGTGATTAAAGACGGATATCACCTGAACACCGGTTTTCTGTCGACCCCGGATTTGTGCAGAGTGCTGGCGGAAAACGGGCACGTGGATACCGCCTATAAGCTGCTCTTACAGGAGGACTGCCCCGGCTGGCTGTATGAAGTGAAGAAGGGGGCGACCACCGTCTGGGAGACCTGGGACGGCGTGCGGCCTGACGGCACTGTGCACGATTCTCTGAACCATTATTCCTACGGGGCCATATGCGGGTGGCTGTTCGGGGGCGTGTGCGGCATTCATCTGGAAGCGGGCCGGCTGACGATCCGTCCCTTTCCGCATTCCTCTCTTGGCCATGCGCAGGCAGAATGGCTGTCTCCCGTCGGGAAGATCTGCAGCGGATGGCGCTATGAAAACAACAAGATCCAGATGCGTATCGAAGTTCCGGTTCCGGCTGAAATCCTGTTGCCGGACGGCCGGGAATTCAAGGTGAAAGCAGGTGCGTACAGCTATGAAGTATCTCTGTAATCCAGTCAATATCAACTACCGCTATCAATTCAACATGGAGCCGCGTCAGCACGGGAAGATGCAGATCTGCCGGGAGGCCGCGGATCCTTCCATGATCCTCTTCCACGGCCGGTATTATATTTTCGCCTCCATGACCCTGGGCGTATGGGTGTCCGATGATCTGTCCACGTGGGAAAACCACCGGCTTCCCGGGGAACTGCCCCTGTACGACTACGCTCCCGATGTGCGGGTGATGGGCGACTGGGTGTATTTCTGCGCTTCCCGGCGGGAAGAGAACTGTGACCGGTACCGCACGAAGGATATTCTGAACGGCCCCTACGAAAAGATTCAGGGCAGCTTTCCGTTCTGGGATCCCAACCTGTTTGTTGACGATGACGGGAGGGTGTACTTCTACTGGGGATGCTCCAACATTACGCCTGTCTGGGGTGTGGAGCTCGACCCGAATACGATGCAGCCGACGGGCGATAAGCGCGTGCTGGTGGAAGGCCATCCCTATGAAATCGGCTATGAGCGGGTGGGAGAAGATAACAGCCAGTTCCCTGCCACCGAAGCGGAGATTGATGCGGCGTACACGGCGTTTCACAGGCGGCAGGGGATCTCGGAGGACCAGGTGCCGGAACAGCTGAAGCCGCTGATCCGTGGCATGTTCTCCAGAAAACCCTATATCGAAGGCGCCTGGATGGACAAGCAGAACGGGAAATACTACCTGCAGTACGCCTGCCCCGGAACCCAGTACAACACCTATTCCGATGGCGTGTACGTAAGCTCCGGCCCGCTGGGCCCCTTCACCCTGGCGGACAACAATCCCTATTCCTACAAGCCGGGCGGCTTTCTGCCCGGTGCCGGACATGGCAGCACCATGCGGGATATGAAGGGTAACTGGTGGCACGCCGCAACCATGCGGATCAGCATGAATCACGATTTTGAGCGCCGTGTGGGGATCTGGCCTGCGGGATTTGACGCTGACGGCGAGCTTTTCTGCAACCAGCGCTACGGAGACTGGCCCATGGCCGCGGATGGCGATCCCTGGCGCCCACCCGCCTGGATGCTGCTGAGCGCGGGCAAGAAGGCCACCGCTTCTTCCTTTGTGGACGGGCATGAGCCGGGCAGAGCGACGGAAGAAAACGTGCGAAGCTGGTGGAGGGCCGCGTCCGAAAACCGGTCCGAATGGCTCCAGATCGATCTTGGTCAGGTATTTGACGTGCACGCCATTCAGATCAATTTCGCGGATGATCATATCGACATCCCCTGCCCCGGACGGGTGGTGGGCGGCAGCCAGGCCCGGTACATCGAGGAGCGGGATCTGACTACGCAATGGAAGCTTACGGGCAGCGTCGACGGGAAGAACTGGTTCGTGATCGAGGATAAGTCTGATGCGAAGACCGATCTGCCTCACGACTTTATCCTGCGGGAAGAAGGATTCCGGGCACGTTTCCTGCGTCTCTCGGATATGGCGGTGCCGTATGGTCAGCAGCCTTGTGTCTCCGGCCTGCGGGTGTTCGGCCTGGGACAGGGCGGGAAGCCCGCTGTGCCTTCATTCACAGCCCGGCGGGACAGTGATCTGGATATGACCGTTTCCATTGAAGCACAGGAGAACACCCTGGGGTACAACATTCTGTTTGGAAACAGTCCGGAAAAACTGTACCACAGCTATATGACCTTCCGGGAGGGAAACCAGCGCGTCGGCGCGCTGATTAAAGGAAGAAATTATTTTGTGCGTGTAGACGCCTTTAACGAAAACGGCATTACGGAAGGTGCCTGCGTGCAGCTGTGAGGAGGAGATTACTGTGACATTTCCAAAGGGATTTTTGATCGGCGCTTCTACCGCTGCCCATCAGGTGGAGGGCAACAATATCCACAGCGATTACTGGGCGCAGGAGCAGATGCCCCATTCAAGCTTTGCAGAACCCAGCGGTCTGGCCTGCGATCACTATAACCGTTATGAAGAAGATATCCGCCTTATGGCGCAGGCCGGACTGAACGCCTACCGTTTCTCCATCGAGTGGGCGAGGATTGAGCCGGAAGAGGGACAATTTGACGAACAGGAAATCGAGCATTACCGGAAGGTGATCCGCTGCTGCCGGGACAATGGTGTGGAACCCATTGTGACGCTGATGCATTTCACCAGCCCGGTGTGGCTGATCAGAAAAGGCGGCTGGGAGGCTGAATCTACCATAGGGTATTTCCGGCGTTATGCCGCGTATGTGGCCGAAAAACTGGGCCGTGAAATCAATTACATCTGCACCATCAACGAAGCCAACATGGGCTTGCAGCTGGCTGCCATCGCCAGACGCTTTCAGCTGATGGCCCGGCAGGCCCGGGAGAATGCGCAGAAGGCGGAGGGCACGGTACAGGTCGGAATGAATTTCCAGAAGATGATGGAAAACATGAAATACGCCGCCCAGGAAAATGCTGCTGTTTTCGGCACTCCGCAGCCTCAGGTTTTCGTGTCTTCCCGCACGCCGGAGGGAGATGCTATGGTATTTCGCGCCCACCAGGCGGCCAGGGAAGCGATCCGGTCAATCTGCCCTGAGATCCAGGTGGGCATCACGCTTTCCCTTCACGATCTGCAGGCCCTCCCGGGAGGCGAGGCCCTTGCAGAAAAAGCCTGGGAAGAGGAGTTCCGCCATTATCTGCCGTTCATTCAGGGGGATGATTTCCTTGGTGTTCAGAATTACACCCGCACCCAGTACGGCCCGGAAGGCCAGCTGCCCTGCCCGGAAGGCGCGGAACTGACGCAGATGGACTATGAGTTCTACCCGGAAGCTCTGGAGCATGTGATCCGCAAGGTTCACGAGGATTTCCACGGCAATCTCATCGTCACCGAAAACGGCATCGCCACAGCCGATGATACCCGCCGGGTGGAATTCATCCGCAGGGCTCTGCAGGGAGTGAAAAACTGCCTTGGCGACGGAATCCCGGTGAAGGGCTATTGCCACTGGAGTCTGATGGATAATTTTGAATGGCAGAAGGGCTTTTCCATGACCTTTGGCCTGATTGCCGTCGACCGCACAACCCAGGAAAGAAAGCCCAAGCCGAGCCTGGAATACCTGGGAAGCTTTGCAAAAAATGGGACGGCATGACGAGTGCTGTATGCTCATCCGGCAGTGTTTCGCATTCTGCAAGGGAGAGAAAACCAATTCTAAAGAGCAACTCCAGATGAAATGATGTGTGGCGGAAGCAGGTTCGTATCGGAATCTGGCTTCCGCTCGTATAATGATCATTAGAAACTATGGGCGCACTCGTATTTTACTAAATAGCAGGTATGGGTGCGCTTTTGCTATGCGAATAAAGATTGCGCCTGGGGACCTGGAAAGCTCATATGGCTTGTATTACTTTTTCTTCTTGCCGCGTCCACTTCCCTTAACTGATTTCGAAACCGGACAATTTTATAAATTGAACAGGGAGATTCGTACTATATTGTAAACGTATCTAACGAAATTGAAGATCCGGATTCAATTTTTTACTATTACGTTTTAGACAGTGCGGATAACTTACATTTTCTATGCTCATGCAGAAACAATCTGCTGAAATTTGGTATTCATTTCCCGGCGCCTTCAGGAAGCTCTTATTGGCTCGGAAGTGATGGAACGCCTTGCACTGACAGAGAGCGGGAGACCTGGATCACAGCGAGGATGGGTCATGTTTACAGTCTTGCGTCAATGCTTGCTACGCTCATGCTTTCGTTATACTGGCTGCATGCAGCGCAGAACTTGCAGGCATTCATGGAGCTGCAGAGTTAAGAAAAGAGCAGAAGCAATTAATACATCTCTTTGTATTCTCCGGCATTGTCGATCGCTGCTGCAGTTCGGAATAAAATGCTCTTCACAGGAATATGAAGAGGACGGAGTTGCGATTTGCATCAAAGTCTGGCACTTTTCATCACATATGATTTATGATATAAAAGATATAAAATTTTCGGACAAAACATAACTGTGTGCCATGTCCCTGTCCGCAAAGAGGAGATTAATTTTGATTCAGGATATTGCGCCTTATCGTTTCCGCAACGAGTTTAGAGATACGCAGGACGTTGTAATGCATGCCACCGATCCTGTTTTTGCATTCGAGAACAGAACCGTCCTGTGCCGGCAGAACGAAGACGGCACTTATTCGTTTCCGGCCGTGCGGGAAGTCCTTGACGGCGGTACGGATACGGATCTGCTGCTGTACCTGTTTGCGGAAGAGCGCGGAGCGGAAAGGCGGAACTACTATCTGTACCGCAGTCACGACACGCAGGAAAGTCTGGCTGTACAGGGATATACCTATACGAATATATCAGCCTTCCGCAGCGCCGGCCCGAAAAATGACTGGTTTGCCTGCATGAGCGCGTTCCATCTTCTCTGCTGGTACAAAGACACCCGATTCTGCGGCAGATGCGGCAGCAGAATGGAATATTATCATAAAGAGCGTGCCATGATCTGCAGGAAGTGCGGCAACATTGTGTATCCCAGACTGAATCCTGCGGTTATTGTCGGTGTGACGAAGGGGGATTCGATTCTTCTGACCCGTTACGCCGGAAGAGCCTATGGCGGAAACGCGCTGGTTGCGGGGTTTACGGAGATCGGCGAGACACTGGAACAGACGGTCGCCCGTGAAGTCATGGAAGAGACCGGTATTCATGTGAAGAATATCCGATATTACGGTTCGCAGCCGTGGGGACTTGCGTCTGATATTCTGATGGGATTCTACTGCGACGCGCAGGACGGAGAGGACATCCTGATGGATGAGAACGAGCTTGCTGCCGCGAAGTTTGTGCGGCGGGATGAGCTCGGTGAAGAGAACCGGAATGTTTCTCTTACAGCGGACATGATTATGAATTTTAAAGAAAAAGGCCATCTGGTTTTCCGGTGAGGAGAACCAGATGGCAAAGTTTTATAATTCGCCCGAATCATTGGCTTCATACCGCTCGTCGCAGTACCGGCAGCGGTAGATTTCCTTCTTTTCATCTGCAAGATAGAAAATGTGCGGAAGAGAAGGCTCGACAGAAGTGATGCAGCGGGGATTCTGGCAGCGGATGATGCCGCGGATTTCTTTCGGCAGAGAAACTTTCCGCTTTTCCACAATTTGTCCGCTCTTGATGACATTGATTGTGATGCTGCGGTCAATGAATGCGAGCACATCCAGATTCAGCGTGTTAATATCACATTCTACCTTCAGAATATCTTTCTTGCCCATCGCGTTGCTTCGCGCGTTCTTGATGATGGCGACGGTGCAGTCCAGTTTATCCAGTCTGAGGTAGTGATAGATCTTCATGGCATTGCCTGCCTTGATGTGATCCAGCACGAATCCTTCTTCAATCTTACCAACGTTAAGCATATACTGCTCCTTTCTGTACCCGGAGGCCGAGGCGCTGAATGCTGCGGTTTTCATAACAAATTCCTTTCGCTTTGTATTCAGTCAATGTGGATATTCAGCAGTGTCAGGATGAGCGCCATCCGCACATATACGCCGTACTGAACCTGCCGGAAGTATGCTGCTCTGGGATCACTGTCCACCTCGGCAGCGATCTCATTGACACGCGGCAGCGGATGCAGCACATAGCAGTCTTTCTTTGCAAGCTTCATTTTCTCCGCGTCCAGAATATAGAAATTTTTCAGACGAACGTAATCGTCTTCATTGAAGAAACGTTCCTTCTGAATTCTTGTCATATACAGTATATCCAGCTTGGAAATCGCATCTTCCAGCCGTACATGCTCCTCGTACGGGATGCCCAGCTCATCGAGCTTGTCGGTAATATAGTCGGGCACCTTCAGTTCCGGCGGAGAAATGAAAACAAAATGGACGTCCGGATAGCGTACCAGCGCATTGATGAGAGAGTGCACTGTCCTGCCGAACTTCAGATCGCCGCAGAGGCCGATCGTGAAGTGATCCAGATGTCCCTGCAGGGAGCGGATCGTTAAAAGGTCGGTGAGGGTCTGCGTCGGATGCTGATGACCGCCGTCACCGGCATTGATGACCGGAATCGAGGCATACTGCGCGGCTACCATTGCCGCGCCTTCTCTCGGGTGACGGATGACCATAATGTCGGCAAAACAGGAGATGACCCTTGCTGTATCCGCAACGGTTTCTCCTTTTGTCGCCGAGGAAACACCGGCATCCGGAAAGCCCATGGTCCTGCCGCCGAGATTGAGCATGGCTGTTTCGTGGGACAGACGTGTCCTTGTACTGGGCTCAAAGAAGCAGGTCGCCATCTTTTTACCTTCACAGGCATGCGCGTATTTCGCGGGATGCTCACGGATATCATCCGCAAGGTCAAACAGATGATCGAGTTCTTCCACAGTAAAATCCTGCGGCGTGATCAGGTCTCTTTTCATAGATTTTATGTGTCCTCCTCAAAGGCAATGTCTTTGGCTGTCAGAAAACGCCGGATTGTTTTGTCCCAGATCTGCTCCGGTGTCCTGTCCACGGTGAATGTCTTTATGGATACGCCGGTGATCAGATGTATTCTGCCGTTTTCGAGCCGGACGTTCAGGCAGAATGCCGATACTGCATCCCCGGGTGCGCCCTGTGCTTCAAGTGTCTTCTTCATGAACTCCGGTTTCAGTTCCAGAACCAGCTGCATGGAAACCGGCGCCCTTTTCCCTTTGATGATATCCCGGCAGAAACGGCGCGCGTCGCTCCAGGGCATGAAATCATACGGACGGATGGCAGGATCACTCCATTCGTCCGGCGTGTAGAAATCCTTATTCAGCCTTCCGTCAATATGAAAAGTGGCTGCCATGCGGATGAGCGCTTCCTCCAGAACAAAGGAGTCAAAACAGTCCGTAGAGAGCAGTTTTGACATAAAAGACGGCAGATTTAAAACGGTACAGGATATCATGTATCACCTCGCATGTATGCGCTGCGGCGGCAGCCGAAAATCAGACTGCCGCCGCAACAATGATATCACAGAAGATCCTGCCAGTTCTTCACATTTTCCTTTTTCGCGACTTCCTGCAGCTTCATTGCGCGGACCTTGGTGGATAGTCCGAACAGATTGATAAAGCCGTTCGCATCGGTATGATCGTACATATCGCCGGTCTTGAACGAAGCGATGGATTCGTTGTACATCGAGTACGGGGAAGTCTCGCCGGCCCGGATAATATTGCCTTTGTAGAGCCCGAGCTTTACGGTACCCGTTACATAACGCTGGGTGCTCTCGATGAATGCCTGCTCGGCCTCCCGAAGAGGAGAGAACCACTTGCCTTCATAAATCAGAGAGGCAAATTTCGAAGCAATTTCATTCTTCAGTGCGTATGTCTCACGGTCAAGGTAAAGCTCCTCGAGCTGTTGATGCGCTTCATAGAGAATTGTGCCGCCGGGGGTTTCATAGACGCCGCGGCTCTTCATGCCGACTACGCGGTTCTCGACGATGTCGACGATGCCGATACCGTTCTCGCCGCCGAGCTTATTGAGCTTGCGAATGATGTCGGAAAGCTTCATCTTCTCGCCGTTTACGGCAACGGGAATGCCTTTTTCAAAATCAATTGTAAGGTAGGTCGTCTTGTCGGGCGCCTGCTGCGGCGTCCTTGAGAGAACCAGCAGATGCTCGTAATTCGGCTCGTTGGAAGGATCTTCGAGCTCCAGTCCTTCGTGCGAGATATGCCAGAGGTTTCTGTCGCGGCTGTAGCTTTCATCCTGTGAAAAAGGAAGATCGATGCCATGCTTATGCGCGTATTCGATTTCGGATTCGCGGGAATCCAGTTTCCAGTTCGGGTCACGCCATGCGGCAATGATCTTCAGATCCGGGGCAAGCGCCTTGATTCCCAGTTCAAAACGGATCTGGTCGTTACCCTTGCCGGTCGCGCCGTGGCAGATGGCGACAGCGCCTTCCTTTCTTGCGACTTCCACGAGCTTCTTCGCGATCAGAGGGCGGGCCATGGATGTTCCGATCAGATATTTGTTCTCATAAACGGCATGCGCCTGTATGCAGGGTGCAACATATTCATCGCAGAACTCATCGATGACATCGAGGATGTAAAGCTTATCCGCGCCGCAATACCTTGCGCGCTCCTCGAGACCGTCGAGCTCCTGCTCCTGTCCGACGTTGATGCAGCAGCAGACAACATCATAATTATAATTCTCTTTCAGCCAGGGGATGATACAGGTCGTATCAAGTCCGCCGGAGTATGCCAGTACAACTTTTTCTTTTGCCATAACGGAAAACCTCCATCTGAATCTTCCATATATTTACGAACTACCAAGACTATACATCAGAGGATATACGAATTCAAGCGGTAAAATATACATCTTAAATGCCAATTTTGAATAAATAAAAGCAATAATGCATAATAATCGTATGAAAATGCATAATTAGTAACTTTGCTGTTGCTTTTCCGCCGGGATGGATGTATATTTTACAAAACGTGAGAGGTAGATGATATGGAAGGCTCCGTTCTGATACGGCCGATGACCGGAGAAGATTATGATGAAGTGCACGCGCTCTGGCTTACAATTAAAGGATTCGGTATCCGGGCAGTCGACGACAGCAGGGAGGACATCGAAAGATTTATCAGGCGAAACCCGAGCACCAGCGTCGTAGCCGTTATAGACGGGAAGATTGTCGGTTCGATTCTCTGCGGGAATGACGGACGGCAGGGAACGCTGTATCATGTATGTGTAGCGAAGGCGTACCGGAGGCTCGGGATCGGGCGGCAGATGGTCGGCACCTGCATGCGGTCCCTGCGGGAAGAAGGCATCAGTAAAGTCTCTCTGGTAGCCTTTACGACAAATAAGGAAGGCAACGCGTTCTGGAAAGACATCGGATGGAAGAAAAGAGAAGATTTCTTCTATTATGATTTCCTACTGAATGAAAAGAACATTACCCGCTTTATTGGAGACTGAAGCGGGCGGCAATTCGGCCAAAGAGGCCGGGGAGGCACAAGATGAAGCAGATCAAGGGAGGCGTCGCGGCGGCGAAGGGCTTTTATGCCGCGGCAGCCGCAGCCGGCATTAAATACCAGGGAAGAGATGACATGGCGCTCATTTACAGCGAAGTGCCTTGCGCCTGTGCAGGTACCTTCACATCCAATGTCGTGAAGGCCGCGCCGGTCTTATGGGACCGGAAGATCGTCCGTGAGAGCGATAAAACAGTGCAGGCCGTCATCATCAATTCCGGCATCGCGAATGCCTGCACCGGAGAACAGGGAATGCGGATCTGCAGGGCTGAGGCAGAGGCCGCCGGCAGCGCGCTTTCCATAGATCCGGAAGGCGTTCTTGTCGCTTCGACCGGCGTTATCGGAATGCAGATCGACACCGACAAGATCTGTGCAGGTATTGATCTTTTGTCCGAACGGAAAGAGCATTCCTTTAAGGCCGGAGATCTTGCGTCGAAGGCGATCATGACGACGGATACGAAGAACAAGCAGTTGGCTTTTTCGTTTGAAATTGCGGGGAAAACGATAACGATCGGCGGCATGTGCAAGGGCTCCGGCATGATCCATCCCGGTATGTGTACCATGCTTGCTTTTATAACGACGGATCTTGCGATTGATAAAAAGCTCTTACAGAAAGCGGTTTCGAGTGTTGTAGAAGATTCTTTCAATATGATTTCCGTGGACGGCGACATGTCGACAAACGACACGCTGCTCGTCCTTGCGAACGCAGAAGCGGGGAACCCGGTTATTACGGAGGAGAATGCGGATTATGTTTGTTTTTACGAAGCGCTCGAAATGATCTGCAAGAGCCTCGCAAAAGAAATGGCCGGAGACGGCGAAGGCGCGACAAGGCTGATCGAGGCAGTGGTTGTGAACGCGGCGAGTGTACATGACGCAAAGCTTCTCGCTAAATCCGTCATTCAGTCGAATCTGACGAAAGCGGCGGTTTTCGGCAAAGACGCCAACTGGGGGCGCGTTCTGTGCGCGCTCGGATACAGTGGAGCGCAGTTTGACCCGGAGAATGTGGACCTGTATTTTGCTTCCGAAACAAAAAGCATCCTGATCTTTTCGAAAGGCAGCGCAGCGGCCTATTCCGAAGAGGAGGCATCCGCAATTCTCGGCGGGGAGAAAGTCATCATCCGCTGCGATATGCATATGGGAGACGCCGGCGCAACAGCCTGGGGATGCGATCTCAGCTATGACTATGTAAGAATCAATGCGGACTATCGTTCCTGAAAAAGACGCGGATTTTGTTCCTGAAGCGGATAGAGGAAAAGTGCGGGAAGGAGTTTCCATATGGAAGAGTATCAGATCGAGGCGCAAAGAAAGGCGGAAGTGCTGATTGAGGCGCTTCCTTACATTCAGAGGTTCAACCGCAAGATCATTGTTGTCAAGTACGGCGGTTCCGCCATGTCCGACGAAAAGCTGCAAAAAAGTGTGATCGCTGACGTCACGCTGCTTAAACTCGTCGGTTTCAAGCCGATCATCGTACACGGCGGCGGAAAGGAAATTTCATCCTGGGTCAGAAAAACCGGAAAGGAAGCGCAGTTTATCAAAGGCCTCCGGGTGACGGATGAGGAGACCATGGAGATAGCCGAGATGGTGCTCGGGCGCGTTTCCAAAAAGCTTGTGACCATGGCGGAGGAGCTTGGCGTCAAAGCCTGCAGTATCAGTGGCAAGGACGGATCGCTGCTGCATGTGAAGAAAAAGCTGCTTCCGGACGGCACGGACATCGGCTTCGTCGGAGAAGTCACTTCCGCAGATCCGAAAATCCTGTTTGACATGCTTGACAACGACTATCTGCCGATTGTCGCGCCGATCGGTCTGGACGAACACTTTGAAACTTATAATATCAACGCGGATGAAGCAGCCTGCGCGATCGCAAAGGCAGTCGGCGCCGACAAACTGGTGTATCTGACCGACGTGGAGGGCCTTTACAGAAATTTTGAGGACAAAACATCGTTCATCTCGAGAATCAGTGTCGGCGAGGCGGAGGAAATGATCCGGGACGGTATTGTCGGCGGCGGCATGCTGCCCAAGCTCTCCAACTGCACGGAAGCCGTCCGCGGCGGTGTAAAGAGAGTACATATTCTGGACGGGAGAATTCCGCACAGTATCCTGCTGGAAATTTTCACGGACAAAGGAAATGGCACCATGTTCTATATGGACGACAAAGACTGAGCGGCAGGCCGGAAGGAGGCAGGTATGGCAGATACAATGAAACAGATGATCGAACAGGCGGAGCAGGATCTGCTGCACACGTATAACCGCTATCCGATTGTTTTTGACCATGGTTCCGGCGTCTATCTGTATGATGTGAACGGAAAGAAATATCTGGATTTCTGCGCGGGAATCGCTGTTTTCGCTCTAGGGTACGCAAATCAGGAGTACAATGACGCGCTGAAGGCACAGGTTGATAAAATCCTGCATACCTCTAACTATTTTTACAATGAGCCGGCGATCCGCGCTGCGCATCTTCTGAAACAGGCTTCCGGGATGGACCGGGTGTTCTTTACGAATTCCGGTGCAGAGGCAGTCGAGGGAGCACTCAAAGCTGCTGTGAAGTACGCCTATGAAAAGGACGGGCGCACGGATCATGAAGTGATCGCCATGGAACATTCGTTTCACGGAAGAACGTATGGTGCTCTTTCGGTGACCGGCAATCCGCATTACAGGGAAGCGTTCGGAACGATGCCATGTGGTGCCCGCTTCGCGAAATTCAATGATTTCGCCTCGGTGGAGGCACTCGCGGACGACAAAACATGCGCGGTGATTCTCGAACCCGTGCAGGGCGAGGGAGGTCTGCAGCCGGCCACAGAGTCGTTCCTGCGGGACGTCCGGAATTTCTGTGATGAACGGGGAATCCTTCTGATTTTTGATGAAGTGCAGTGTGGCATGGGGCGGTGCGGTTCGATGTTCCGCTGGCAGAAGTACGGCATAAAGCCTGATATCATGACGAGCGCCAAGGCACTTGGCTGCGGCGTGCCGGTCGGCGCGTTTCTTCTGACCGAAGAAGTGGCGCAGCATTCGCTGGTGCCGGGTGACCACGGAACAACCTATGGAGGAAACCCGCTTGCCTGCGCGGCGGTCTGCAAAGTCCTTGAATTATACGGGAAGGACCATATAATAGATCATGTGAACGAAATCGCGCCTTATCTTGAGGAGCGGCTTGACCGGCTCGCTTCGCGCTACGCGTGTATTCTGGAGCGGCGCGGCTGCGGACTGATGCAGGGACTTGTTTTTGACCGTCCGGTGGCGCCCGTTATAAATGCTGCTATGGACAGAGGCCTTGTTCTGATCAATGCAGGCAGCAATATTCTCCGTTTCGTTCCGCCGCTGATTATAACCAAAGAGAACGTGGACGAAATGATCTCCATTCTGGAACCGGTCATTGCCGCGCTGCTTTGAACTTTCACGCCGGTTGGTGTGAAAATCCATGGAGATTGTACATGAGTATCAGAACCAGAATCGCTTCCGCCGTGACCGCAATCGTTCTTCTTGCCGCGATTATCGGATTTTCCATCATGCCGCAGGGCAGTCAGGAAGGCTCGCCCGCGGCTTTCTTTTCGCGCAGGAAAACGCTGTATTTGTGGTATGAGGACGCTGCCCTGACGGATTTTTTGAATTCTGTCACGGTCTCTTACAATGACAGGCAGACCCGCTACCGTGTGGAGCCGAAGCTGATATCGGATACGGATTATCTGGACAGGATTTACAAAGCTTCGATTAACAATAACGACTTGCCGGACATATATATACTGGGGAATGATTCTCTGGAGAGAGCTGTTCTGACGGGCCTCGCGGCGCCGGTCATGGACAGTACGCATTTTACCGACACGAAGTACTTCCCGCAGGCGGCAATTGACGCGGTGACGTATGAGGGTGAGACCGTAGCGTATCCTTTGTCTTTTGAAACTTCGGCGCTTCTATACAATGAAGACTATCTGCAGATGATGGCGGACAAGGCCGGGAAGTCTCTTGAGGATACGGTGCCGAAGACAATAATTGATATCATTTCCCTCTCGAACAGTTTTGACGCGCCGGAAGGCGTCACGGATATCTTCAAGTGGGATGTCAGCGACATTTTCTATAATTATTATTTCATCGGGAACTATATGAGCGTAGGCGGAAAGGACGGCGACGATCCGAAAAACCTTGACATATACAACAGCAAGGTCATCCAGTGTCTGCAGGTTTATCAACAGCTCAACTCTTATTTCGCGATTAATACGGATACGGACGATTACAGCAGTGTCATCAATGACTTCGCGGACGGAAGGATTGTCTTTACAGTCGCGACGACAGGTGCCGTGAAAACGCTCCGGGACAAGATAGCATCCGGAGACAGTACGGTCCGGTACGGCGTCACGATGCTGCCGGATCTAACGAAAGATCTGAAATCCAAACCGATGTCGGTGACGGACTGCTTTGTTGTAAACGGGTATTCGGAGCAGCAGAACGCCGCGAACAGTTTTATCCAGTACGTACTGTACTCGCAGATGTCGGATTTCTATGCGCGGACGGGAAAAGCGCCGGCACTGTCCTCTTATGACTACAGCGCAACAGATGATCATATGACGGGCTTCTGCAAGTCTTATGATGCGTCCGCGCCGATTACGAAGCTTCGGGAGGCAAGCAATTTCTGGATGCTGATGGAAAATGCCTTCGCAAAAATCTGGGACGGGGCGGATTCAAACGATACGATGCACGATCTGTACGAACAGCTGATGGTGCAGATCACGGGCGGAAGCGTTACGGTGAACCGGCTGCCGGATCCGGAGCGTATTGATATCAGCGCGCAGCTGACCGGCGGCGACTGAAATTGTCTGACTGCCATTGAAAACAAAGTTTATTTAGATTAGAATAATTAAGCATAGCGGGGCCCCGGAAAGGGTATCGCTATGCTTATTGAGTTTGGAATGCGAATCCGCCTTGCGATGGACGCTGCCCGCAGGGTATTTTCGCAGAGGAAGAAGGCGGTCACGATAACCGCGAAAATCTTTCTGGTTCTGATTGTCTGCATCTGTTTCAGCGCCTGTGCGAAAGGCGGTACGGAGGGGGCTTTTACTATTGCTTCTGACGGTGCTGTGCTGACGGAAGAATCTCCGGCGGAGCAGGGAGAAGCTTGCGGCGAAGTTTCCGCGGGTGCCGCGCGCACGGATTTCCGGGAGCAGCAGGAACAAAAGCCGCGGGAGATAGTCGTCTATGTATGCGGCGCGGTGAATCATGCAGGCATTTATACGCTGCCGGAGCCCGCACGGGCAGCGGCAGCTGTTGAGGCTGCCGGCGGCTTCTCGGAAGAGGCGGACACAGCCGGCCTGAACCTTGCCTGTCTGCTGGAAGACGGACAGAAAATTCTTGTTCCGTCGAAGGGGGATGATGCGTTATCTGCGGCCGGTTCTGCTGTTTCCGCGCAGGGCGGTATTTCCTCCGGCTGGAACAGTAATGAGACCGGGAGCGGAGCCGCCGGAAAGATCAATATCAACCGCGCGGATGAGCAGGAGCTGCAGAAGATTCCCGGCGTCGGCAAGGCCAGAGCGGCCGCGATTGCAGCGTACCGGCAGGAACACGGACCGTTTTCGACAATTGAAGATATTATGAAGGTTTCCGGCATCAAGCAGGCAGCCTTTTCCGGAATGAAGGACGCAATCTGCGTGGATTAATGCAGCAGGAGTGATGGCAATGGCGAAGAAGATACTGGTCGTAGATGACGAGAAGCTGATAGTCAAGGGAATCCGATTCAGCCTTGAGCAGGACAGCTATGAGGTAGACGCTGCCTATGACGGGGAGGAGGGTCTTGAGAAGGCTAAGAGCGGGCAATATGACCTGATTCTTCTGGATCTGATGCTGCCGAAAATGAGCGGCCTCGAGGTCTGCCAGCAGATCAGGGAGTTTTCGGATGTCCCTGTGATCATGCTGACCGCCAAGGGCGAAGATATGGACAAGATCCTCGGCCTCGAATACGGTGCTGATGATTACATTACCAAGCCGTTCAATATTCTGGAACTGAAGGCCAGAATAAAGGCAATTCTGCGGCGCACTTCTCCTGACAAGGACAAGAAGAACGCGTCTGTGATCGAGAGCGGAAATCTGCGTATCGACCGGGAGAACCGGCGTCTGTCCATCAGCGGAAGGGAGATCAACCTGACGAGCAAGGAGTTCGAGCTTTTGGATTTTCTCGTGTCCAATCCGGGCAAGGTTTACAGCAGAACCGAGCTGCTGCATATTATCTGGGGGAAAACCGATAGGAGTGATGAACGTACCGTCGATGTTCATGTGCGGCGGCTTCGTGAAAAGATTGAGCCGAATCCTTCGGAACCGGTCTACGTTCAGACAAAATGGGGTGTAGGATACTTTTATCAGGAGCACCACGCTTAAAGATTCATGGAAAAGACCGGAAATACGATTTCTTCGAAACTGCACGCGTTTGTGTTAAAGGCTCCGTTTCTGCGGAGTCTGAAACTGCGTATTTTTCTTATCACATTTCTTTTCGGGATGATTCCCGTATCTATCATGAGATACGGGATCCTGTCGAATTATGAGACCCGTGTCGTGAACGTCCGTACCAGCGAGGCGCAGACACAGCTGCGGATTCTGGCGAACCATCTGATTACCTATAATTATCTGAAAAATCCGGATTCTGTTATTGTAAACGCGGAGCTTGCCCAGTTTTCCTCGTTTTATGACGGCCGTGTGCTGATTATTGACGACGCTCTGCGGATTGTCAAAGATACCTATGATATGTCTGCCGGCAAGATCATTGTCTCACAGGATGTCGTCCGGTGTCTTCGAAACGGAAGCAAGGCTGTTTCATCGAACTATGTCCGGAAAGACGGCTATATTGAAGTGATCATCCCGATCAGTGAGACCAGATCACTGGAAAGCGGTGATTATTCCGCGGGAAGCGAAAAGGAAGAGGAGACCGTTTACGGCGTCATTCTGGCAAGCGTTTCCACGGACTCCATCAATGCGACGATCGACATTCTCGACCGTCGGGCCTCGCTCCTTGAAGTGATCCTTCTGCTCTTTGTCTTTTCGCTCGGTCTTCTGCTTTCGGGAGAGCTGGTCCGGCCGTTCGAAAAGCTCACAAGGGAGATTCAGGATGTTAAGGCGGGATTCAGCAGCGCACCTGCTTCTGTCAATGATTATCTGGAAACAGAAAACATGGTGGATGCATTCAATCAGGTACTCGGCAGAATGCGCGCGCTTGATGAATCCAGACAGGAATTTGTATCCAATGTCTCGCACGAGCTGAAGACGCCGATGACTTCGATGAAAGTTCTTGCCGACTCCCTTCTGCAGCAGGGCGAGGCTGTTCCTGCTGAAATGTACCGGGAATTTCTGCAGGATATCGACAATGAGCTTGACCGCGAGAACAAGATGATCGGCGAGCTTTTGAATCTCGCCAAAATGGACCGGCGTCAGGTGACAATGAATATTTCCCAGGTCAATATCAATGACCTGCTGGAGATTATCTTAAAACGTGTCCGGCCGCTCGCGATGCAGCGGGATATTGAAATGACGCTTGTGAGCGAGCGAGAGGTCACCGCGGAAATCGATGAAGTCAAGATGACGATGGTATTTACGAATCTGATCGAAAATGCGGTGAAGTATAACAAGGATCATGGAAAAGTAAAAGTGACCGTAAATTCGGATCACAAAAATGTGATTGTAACCGTCGAAGATACCGGTATCGGAATACCGGAGGAATCGATAGGACGGATCTATGAACGTTTTTACCGCGTGGATAAATCCAGATCGAGAGAAATCGGCGGCACGGGTCTTGGACTGTCGATTACAAAGAGCGCGATTCTGCTGCATAAAGGACAGATTGATGTAGAAAGCAAAGAGAATGTCGGGACGAAGTTTACGGTTACCATTCCGATCAAACATTCTCCGGATCAGATGCCTTCGCGGGCTTCCGCGCAGGATGTCATGAAGAAATATATTGGAGAGCTGAAGCTGACGCATGGACATGAAGAGAAGAAGGCCAACTGAAAACAGGACATGCAGCCTGTGCATCTGTCTTATTCTGTGCGTCATACTTGCCGTATGCGGCTGTTCTTCCGGGCGGAAAAACAAAGAGGATGAAGCACACGGTGCGTTCCGCCTGTATTATGTGAGCAAAGACGCGGACGCCGTCATCCCTGTGGACTATGACCTGCAGACGCCGGACGAGAGGAAAAAGTCCGTGCGGGAAATACTGGAGGTGCTTTCCCAACAGCCGGATTCTGTGGATTACAGGGCGCCGATTCAGGGCTATACCATCCGTTCTTTCAAATTGTCCGGAAGGACGCTGACCATTGATTTTTCGGAGGAATACCGCTCACAGGATCAGGTGCGGGAAATCCTTGCAAGGACGGCGGTTGTGAATACGCTTTGCCAGATCCCCGGCATCGAGAAGGTTACCTTTACGGCGGACAACAAACCGCTTTCTGACGCGGACGGCACATTGCTCGCGAACATGAGTGAAGATCAGTTTATCAATAATTCGGGCAGTGAGATCCGGGGGTATGAGAGGATCCGGCTGCATTTGTTTTTCGCGAATCAGAAAGGAGATCGGCTGGTCGACACTTACCGGAATGTCGTTTATAACAGCAACATCGCGCCGGAGAGGCTGATCGTCGAGCAGGTGCTCAAGGGGCCGAACAGTGATGCCGTCTATCCTACACTCAATCAGGACACGAAGGTGCTGTCTGTCACGACACGTGACGGCGTCTGCTATGTGAATCTGGACAGCGCGTTTCTTACGGAGCCGTACAATGTAACGCCGCAGGTCGCGGTTTATTCGCTGGTCAATTCTCTGACGCAGCTTCCCACGGTCAGCAAAGTGCAGTTTTCCGTTGAAGGCAAGACCGCGGATTCCTTTATGGAGACCATGAGCCTGCAGAATACCTATGAAGAAAACCCTGACCTGACGTCCTCCGGCGAAGAGGCCACCGGCGGGGAGCAGTAAATGAAATGACAGTCTGAAAACGAAAGAGGTGAGCTTTATGCGCCGTCCGCTCTGTGCGCTTGCACTGGCTGTAACGGCGGTCATGTATCTGGTCCTGCGGTTTCTGCCGCCGGCGCTGCCAGACTATGCAGAGTTTGATGGCAGCACCGTGCGGCTGCAGGGAAGAGTCCTTTCGAAAGAGTACCGCGTATCAAAAAACGGCGGTATTTCCCTTCTGATCACGCTGGGCAATATTCATTGCCCGTCCGGACCCTCTACAAATAATCATGTCCTTGTGAGGGTTCCTGTTTCCGAAAATGATAACAAGACCGAATATGAAGGTTACATGTCGCATATTCCTCGGGAGTTCCCGGAGGCGCCGGAAGATGACCTGACGCCGATAGGCGCACTGATCTGTGTTACAGGAAAGGTGTGCGCTTTCGAAACCGCGCGCAATCCCGGCGAATTTGATGCCCGGCTCTATTACCGGACGCAGGGGTGTGATTACTCGATTTCCGGTGCGCGGGTCACGGCGGTAAACGGAAAAAGAAGTATGATCGGTGACACTTTATACAGACTCCGGAGAGCAATGGCCGTAGTTTTTGACCGGTGTCTTTCACAGGAAGATGCGTCTGTCATGAAAGCACTGCTCCTTGGAGAGAAGGGGTGGCTGGATCAGGAGACGAAGGAGCTGTACAGACGGAGCGGAATTATCCATATTCTGGCGGTTTCAGGCCTTCATATTTCACTCGTCGGCCTTGGCATTACAGGACTTCTGCGCCAAATACATGCACCGAAATGTCTGCAAAGACTTCTCGCGCCTCTTGTCGTCAGCATCTACTGCCTGATGGCAGGCCCCGGGCCTTCTTCTGTCCGCGCGCTGATCATGTACCTGACCAGCGCTTTGGGATACCGGATCGGAAGGACACCGGATTTTCTGACAAGTCTTTCACTTGCGGAAATCTTTCTCCTGCTCCGTCAGCCGCTGTTTCTGTATCATACAGGCTTTCTGTTTTCGTTCGCGGCGGCGCTTTCGATCGGCGCACTGATGCCTGTGCTGCCCGGGAAAGCCGGCAAAACACTGGCGATCCCTGCCCTTACACTTCCGGTATATATGGTCAGCGGATATACTTTCCCGCTCGCCGGTGTTTTTCTGAACTTTCTTGTTCTGCCTTTTATGCAGACATTGATGATTTCCGGAGGAGCCGTTCTTGCCGCAGGTTTTCTGTCCGTGCGCGCCGGCAGAGTGACCTCGCTTTGCTGTCATGTGATACTGTATTTTTATAAAGCGCTCTGCACAATTTCGCAGACAGCCGCGGCGGAACAATTTGTCGTCGGCCACGCGCAGCCTGTAAAGCTGATGATCTATCTTGGCATGATTGCCGGAATTATCGCATTTTCGCGGTGGATTCCCGGGCGGCTTCGAAGCTTGTGTCTGCTTGTGTCGATGCTGTTCCTTATCACACGGCATCCGGGGAATCTTCGGTTGTTTTTCCTTGATGTAGGGCAGGGAGACGGCATTGTCCTCGAATATCGGGGGCATGCGATGCTGATCGACGCAGGCAGCTCCGACCGGAACGCGCTCGAAGAGTATACGGTGGAGCCGTATCTGTTTTACGAAAAAATCGATGCGCTGGACTACGCAGTGGTTACACATCCGGATCAGGACCACTGCGGAGCAGTAAAGGAGCTTCTGGAAAGGCAGGGAAAGGGAGCTCCAAAGGTGCGGATGCTGCTTCTGCCTTCCTGCACAGAGACCGCCATGGAAGAAGCGTACCGCGACCTTCTGCATGCTGCAGCGCGCGCCGGCGTTCCTGCAGGCTATCTTGAGACGAATATGAGTCTGCACACAGGCGGTCTCACAATCACCTGCCTGCATCCGGAGAAGGACAGCGCCTATCAGGAGAGCAACGCGATGTCGGTGACGCTCCTTGTTTCCTATGGGAAATTCCGGGCGCTTTTAACAGGCGATCTGGAAGGCGAGGGAGAAAAACACTGTCTTTCCGTGATCCGTTCCCGCTACGGCGATACGCTTCCGGTCACGGTATTAAAGGCTGCGCATCACGGATCATCGGGCGCTACGACGGAAGAGTTTCTGAACACCCTGCGCCCTGCCTGGACCGTGATTTCCTGTGGCAGAGATAATCCGTACGGGCATCCGCACAAAGAAACCATCCGGAGACTTCGAAATTGCGGCAGCCGGATTCTGGATACCAGAGAGTGCGGGGGAATATGTTTTGAAACCGATGGCAGCCGCGTCTTCGTCAGCAGAACGCAAAAACCATGACAAGACGGCGTGCGGATTGTATAATGTATTGACAGGTATTCTTATGGCAGTGAAGAAGAACGAACAAAAATATGCGGACAGTGTCCGCCTTCTGGAACAGCAGATCGGGAGCGGTGAATTTCAGAGAGTATACCTTCTGTACGGGGATCAAGCATATCTGCGGCTGCAAAACAGGGATAAAATCACAGATGCGGCTTTGCCCGGCGGCCGGGGAATGAATTACTCGTACTTTACAGGCGCGGGATTTACAACAGAAGAGGTGATCGATATTGCGCAGACGCTTCCGTTTTTCGCGGACAGACGGGTAATCGTGATCGAGAATTCCTGGCTCTTTGAGAAGACAGGAGAAGCGCTGGATCCGATCACGGATTTTATTTCCAGGGTGCCGGAAACGACCGTACTTATATTCTCGCAGGAGGAAGTAAACCGCACGACAAAGCTGTATAAGGCAGTCAGCCGGAACGGTTTTGTGCTGCCTTGTACGGAGCCGGATGAGAGACTCTGTCGGAAGCTTCTGACGGACAGGTGCAAAAAGGCGGGGCTTACGCTTACAGACGAGGCATTTTCACTGCTTTCGGAGTACGCGGGAAGCGATCTTATGAATGCGGTCAACGAGACAGACAAAGTCATCGGCTACTGTCTCGGACGAACCGAGATCACTATGCAGGATGTGCGCGCGGTGTGCAGCGAACGCATACAGGACAGTATTTTTGATCTGATCGCCGCAGTCATGCGAGGTGACGCGGATACGTCTTTCGCGCTTTATTATAAAATGCTGCTTCTGCAGACCCCGCCGCAGCAGATCCTCGCCCTGATGATCCGGCAGCTTAACCAGCTTCTGGAAGTCGGAGAACTGATCCGTCAGGGAAAGCCGGATCAGGAAATTGCCTCGGTCACAGGACTGAATTTTTATGTGCTGACGAAAAGAATCCGGCCTTTGCTGCGCGGTCATACACTGCGCGGACTCATGGATGCGCTGCAGCGTTGTGTGCAGGCAGACTATGAATACAAACGCGGGAAGATCGGGGACCGGCTGGCTGTGGAAGTGCTGATTGCCGAAATCACACGGAAAACGGGGGTCCACCGGTCATAGACCGGACTGGAAGACGGGAGAAGCGTAAATTTGCAGGGAGACTGCGCCGGCTTGACCGGGCGATGGAAGGAAGATGGAGAATGGATACTAGAAAAGTAAAGATACTGGGCCGGTACAGACATTTCAAGGGAAAGCTATATCAGGTGCTTCTTATCGCACGCGAGGAGGCTACCGGCCGCAGGGTTGTGGTTTATCAGGCACTGTATGGCGATTACGGCTTTTTTGTACGGCCTGAAGAAGAATTCCTGAGTGAAGTGGACCATGTCAAATATCCCGGGGTTGCTGCCCGGTACCGCTTTGAAGAAGTGGAAGACAGGGAAACGACGGAGGAACTGCCGAAGGAACAGCCCGCAGCGGAGAAGGCACAGGTCTTTGTGAACGCGGCGCCGGAAGATTCAACGCTGGATCCTCTGGTGGAAGCTTTTCTTGACGCAAAGAACATGCAGGAGAAGCTGGATGCTTTAACAGCGCTCCGTCCGCGGATTACGAACGACATGATCGATACCATGGCTGTCGCGGCAGGCCTTGAAATCGGACCCGGCGAGGTGCAGAAAAGATATGAAGATCTGAGGGACTGTCTTCTTACAATCGACCGGTACGAGCCGCCGCGCGGCAGGCTCCGCGGAAATCCGGAGGAATGAAATCTGCCGCGTATGTCTGCAGGCAGTCTGTATGGCAGCGCAGCGCAATAATAAGCTGGAAAGGCTGAAGTATGAAATTACTATCGATTTGTGTACCTTGCTACAACTCGGAAGCATATATGGCTAAATGCATTGACTCGCTTCTCGTCGGTGGCGAAGATGTGGAAATCATCATTGTGGATGACGGCTCCAAAGACCGGACCGCGGAGATCGCGGACCGGTATCAGGTTCTGCATCCCAACCTTGTTCGTGTAATTCACAAGGAGAACGGAGGGCATGGCAGCGCGGTCAATACCGGAATCGAGAATGCGACAGGCGTGTTTTTCAAGGTGGTTGACAGTGACGACAGACTCAAGCAGAGCGCGTATCTGAAGGTGCTGGACAAGCTTCGCGAGCTTTCGGGGGCGAGCCCGCAGCTGGATATGCTTTTATGCAATTATGTCTATGATAAGGAGGGCGAGAAAAAACATAAGGTAATTCATTACCGCAGCACCCTTCCGACCGATAAAATGTTCACGTGGGAAGATGTCGGGCATTTCCGGAAGGGACATTATATTCTCATGCACTCGGTTATTTTCCGTACAAAGCTTCTGCGGGAGTGCGGCGTCCGTCTTCCGGAGCATTGTTTTTATGTGGATAATATCTATGTTTTTGAGCCGCTGCCGTACGTACGGAACATGTACTACATGGACCTGAATCTGTATTACTATTACATCGGCCGTGTAGATCAGTCCGTCAACCAGAAAGTCATGATTTCCAGAATTGACCAGCAGCTGCGCGTCAATAAACTGATGATCGATTATTATACTGACAAGGAAAATCAGCCGAAGATCAATGCGCACCCGCAGCTTCGCAAATATATGTACAATTATCTGGAGATTATTACGACGATTTCCTGCGTGCTCGCGATTCTGGCCAATACGCCGGAAGATCTTAAAAAGAAAGATGATTTGTGGAAGTATCTTCGGAGCAAGGATTACTTCCTGTATCTTCGCCTGCGCAATGGTATCTTCGGCCTTGGCGTGAATCTCCCCGGCAGAGGCGGCCGTGCTCTGACAGCGGGCGGATATAAGATTGTACGGCATTTCTTTCAGTTCAATTAACCGCATCGACACAAAAAACCTGCCGGAATTCCAGGTTCGGGAATCCAGCAGGTTTTTTATGTGCGCCCGGCGGCGCGCGTTTCTTTATTCGCCCTGCAGCGGTTCCTGCTTACCTGCATTGCCGCGCAGCAGTATGCTGCCGGCATGGTAGCGGAAAACAGCAAGGTAGCTGGCATACGAAAGCGCAAACGCGGCAGCGACATCCAGAACCGAGTGCTGCTTGATGAACATGGTGGAAAGGATAATCAGAACGCCGATGATATTCATCGGGATCCGGAAAGCCTTCCTGTGCATCGAAGAATCTGTACGCCAAAGACCAAGCATGACAGCGACCGTGTTGTATACGTGGATGCTGGGACAGATATTGGTTGGCGTATCTGTCCTATACAGGTGTGCCACCATGCGGGTAAACAGATTGTTCCTCGGCATCACCTGCGGGCGAAGATACTGTATATTGGGGAAAACAAATGAGACCACCAGCATTACGGTCATTCCGATCATCAGGAAGACTGATATGGAAAGATAGGTGCGGCGGTCTTTCAGATACAGACTGATCATGTTGAATGCGATATAGCCGAACCACATGAAATACGGAACCACAAAATACTCGATGAACGGAATTCTGTCATCCAGAGGAGAGTGAATGACCGTATAATGCAGTCTTGTCGCCTTTTCGAGCAGCGTGAAGACCAGTATATACATCAGCATGAAAATCAGCATCGGCCAGGAATCCCTGGAGAGGTCACGCAGCCATAAGAGCTTCTGCTTCGTTGTTTTATTCTTAATCTTCATAATCCATTCTCTGCTAAAGAGATCACTGTAATAATTACTAAAATCAGACACCCCGAATTGTGGTGTTTTACATCAGTACGATAGTACACCGGCCTTTTTCAGGACGCAATATCCGATGTGTGAAAATTGGATGATTTTTCAATAAACAGCATGCTATAATGAACGAAAACTTTGACGCATCCGATGCGGAGGAGTTTGGTACCGGTTCAGAAGACAGGCAGCGGCAAGGAGGCGCAGATCATGTATTCACTGGATGAAGTAAAAAGAGAAGATCCCGAGATCGCGGAAGCGATCGAGCAGGAGATGCAGCGGCAGAATGATCATATCGAACTGATCGCTTCGGAGAACTGGGTCAGCAAGGCAGTTATGGCAGCAATGGGCAGCCCTCTGACGAACAAATACGCGGAAGGATATCCCGGACACCGCTATTACGGCGGCTGCCAGTGCGTGGACGTCGTGGAAACGCTTGCCATTGAACGCGCGAAGAAACTGTTTGGCTGTGAATATGCCAATGTTCAGCCGCATTCCGGCGCGCAGGCAAACCTCGCGGTAGAATTTGCTGTTTTGAAGCCCGGAGATACCCTGATGGGCATGAATCTGAATCAGGGAGGGCATCTGACACACGGATCGCCTGCGAACATTTCTGGAACATATTATAACGTTATTCCTTACGGCGTCGATGAGAACGGCTTCCTCGACTATGATGAAATGCTGCGCCTCGCCAAAGAGCATCATCCGAAAATGATCATCGCCGGCGCTTCGGCATACGCGAGGACCATCGATTTTAAAAAGTTCCGCGAAGCCGCGGATGCCGCCGGCGCTGTTCTGGTCGCGGATATAGCGCATATTGCGGGACTGGTCGCGGCAGGGCTGCATCCCAGCCCGTTCCCGTGGTGTGATATTGTCACGACAACAACACATAAAACGCTGCGCGGACCCAGAGGCGGTCTGATTCTGGCAAATCAGGAAGCAGCGGACAAGTACAAGCTGAACAAGGCGGTCTTCCCGGGCATTCAGGGCGGCCCGCTGGAGCACGTGATCGCCGCGAAGGCGGTCTGCTTCAAAGAGGCGCTCGATCCTTCCTTCAAGGTCTATCAGCAGAGAATACTGGATAACGCGAAGGCTCTTTCGAAAGGACTCATGGACAGAGGCGTGCAGATTGTATCCGGAGGCACGGACAACCATCTGATGCTGATTGATCTTACAAACTTTGATCTGACCGGCAAGGAAGTTGAGAAATGGCTCGATGATGCACATATTACAGCGAATAAGAATACAATTCCGAATGAAAAGAGATCGCCGTTTGTAACAAGCGGCATTCGCCTTGGAACGCCTGCAGTGACAACGCGGGGCATGGATACACAGGATATGGATCGGATTGCCGAAGCGATTGCCTGCGTGATCCGGCAGAAAGAAGAGGGCATTCCGAAGGCCAGAGCGATCGTTGCCGGTCTTACGGAAAAGTATCCTCTCATTTGAGGCACATTGATATTAATAAGTGTCAGAATTGACAGCAATATTACGAATAAACAGATAAAATAACACTGTGCAGATAATTGATTGACAAATTAACTGCACGGTGTTATTTTAAAGTCAGCAAAGAGATAAGAGATCAGGAAAATGAAGATGAGAGATCAGCTCTCATGACAGGACCCCGATCGGACAAGAGCTTCAGGGGAATTTTACAGGAAGGAGGTACGGACCACCCGAATAGTTAAGTTCCACAGAAGTATAATTGTTCATCTCAGACTCGTTGATGCAAGTACATGAAGGATGTGATGAAATCCTTGACGGGACGAAGGATGCCCGCCGGAAACTGATCGAACGTGGATCAGGCTGCCCGGTGAAGACTTTGGTTCAGGATCAGGACATCGCAGTACAATCAGTACAAAGGCAGAGAATGGAACGCGGATACGGGAAAGGCAGAGTTCAGATCCAGAGGAGGTTTAGTCCATTGGACAACGAACAGCAGTAAAGGGACATCAATCGTAAAGAAGGTTGATGTCCCTTTTCTCATGTCTTTTTTACTTCTTATTCGGCTTCCCGGCGCATATTATTCTGCGCGCCCGCAAGCAGAAGCTTGATCCGGTTCAACTGATTTACTTCCGATGCGCCCGGGTCATAGTCAATAGCCGCAAGATTCGCCTGCGGATAAAGCTGGCGGACTTTCTTCGCAACACCCTTTCCGACAACATGATTCGGAAGGCAACCGAACGGCTGTATGCAGATAATGTTCGGAACGCCGGATTTAATCAGCTCCACCATTTCTCCTGTCAGGAACCAGCCCTCACCGGTCTGGTTTCCGATGTCGACAATCGGCTCCGCGTATGAAACCAATGTATAGATGCTTGAAGGCGCTTCAAAATGCCTGCTCTTATCATAAGCCTTGTAAATCGGACGCAGAAGCACTTTCTCGATCATGAAAATTGCGGCGCGCATCGCGGCAGCGGTCTTTTTGCTTGTCCCGAGAAACTCCGCCTTGTAAATCTGGTTATAGAAGCAGTAAAGCATAAAGCCCATCAGATCCGGAACAACGGCCTCCGCGCCTTCCTTTTCCAGTGTTTCCACAAGATGGTTGTTGGCAGCGTAGGAGTACTTGACCAGAATTTCGCCGACAACGCCGACCCTCGGTTTTTTGAGGTCTTCCCGGACCGGCACCGCATCAAAATCCCGGATCATCTGTATGCACATATTCTGGACTTTCCGGATCGGGAGTCCTTTCATGTTTACAAGAAATTCCGTGCATTTTGCAAGCCACTTCTGATGCAGTGCTTCGACAGAGCCTTTTTCTTTTTCGTACGGGCGCATTCTGTAAACGCACTTCATCATGACATCGCCGAACATGACTGCGAACGCAAGCCTTGCAAGGAGCTTCATCGAAATTTTGAATCCGGGGTTCCCCTCCAGCCCCGAAAGGTTGGCGGAAATAACCGGGATCTGCTCCATGCCGGCTTTCTTGAGCGCTCTTCTGATAAAGCCGATGTAGTTTGAAGCGCGGCACCCGCCGCCTGTCTGCGACATGATGATCGCCGTATGGTCCGGATCGTACTGGCCGGATTCAAGCGCTTCCATAAACTGGCCGACAACATACAGGGAAGGGTAGCAGGCATCGTTGTTTACATACTTCAGGCCGTAGTCAACCGCCTTCCTGTTGTCGTTCTTCAGAACGACCAGATTATAGCCACAGGATCTTGCCGCAGGTTCGATCAGATCGAAATGAATCGGCGACATCTGCGGGCACAGTATCGTATATCTTTCTTCGAACATCTTCTCGGTGAAAGGTACCTTTTTAATTGCACTGGAACGGATGGTACGCTTTGTTTTTCTGCGGTCGCGGATCCGGATTGCCGCGATCAGGGAACGGACGCGGATTCTCGCGGCACCCAGATTGTTGACCTCATCGATCTTGAGGCAGGTATAAATCTTGTCGGAACCCGAAAGAATATCGTTTACCTGATCCGTTGTGACCGCGTCCACGCCGCAGCCGAACGAATTGAGCTGGATCATGTCCAGATCATCTCTTGTTTTTACGAAGCTCGCAGCCGCGTACAGGCGGGAATGATACATCCACTGATCCAGTACGACGAGAGGCCGTTCGGGCGAGGCCAGATGCGAGATACTGTCCTCGGACAGAACCGCGAAGCCGTAGGAACTGATCATTTCGGGGATACCGTGGTTGATCTCCGGGTCGAGGTGGTACGGACGCCCCGCAAGCACGATGCCGCGGACATGATTCTCCTGCATGTAGCGCAGCACCCGCTCACCCTCTGCTTGAATGTCTTTTCTGGTTTTTGCGAGCTCGTCCCACGCGTCGCTTGCCGCCGCAATCACTTCCTTCTCCGGCAGCTCTTTGAACTCGCGTGTAAGACCCTCCGTGATGGTTTTCAGGTCGGTAAATGCCATAAACGGATGGCGGAAAACAACGCTTCCGTTCATGATTTCCTCTACGTTGTTCTTGATATTCTCCGGATAGGAGCTGACGATCGGGCAGTTATAATGGTTGTCCGATTCGTCAAATTCCTTTCTCTCGTAAAACAAAGACGGATAGAAGATGAAGTCGACCCCGTGCTGCATCAGCCACTGGATATGCCCGTGCGTGATTTTTGCGGGGTAGCAGGCAGACTCGGACGGAATGGATTCAATTCCCATCTCATAAATCTTATGTGTGGAAGGCGGCGACAAAACAACGCGGTATCCCAGCTTTGTAAAGAACGTATACCAGAACGGATAGTCTTCATACATGTTCAGAACGCGGGGAAGCCCCACCGTGCCGCGGACAGCCTGCGCTGCGGGAAGCGGACGGTAGCCGAAAATCCTGCGCATCTTATACTTGTACAGGTTGGGAATGCCGTTGTCGGTCTTTTCAAGGCCAAGGCCTCTTTCACAGCGGTTGCCGGAAATAAACTGCCTTCCGTCACTGAAATGGTTGATGGTCAGTCTGCAGTTGTTATTGCAGCGGCCGCAGTTTGAGAGCGTTGTCTCGAACGTCAGATTCTCCATCTCTTCAAAAGAGAGCATAGAAGTCGGACGGCTCTCGTCATAGCGCTCCCTCGCGATCAGAGCGGCGCCGAACGCGCCCATGATACCTGCAATGTCCGGCCGGATCACATGACCGTCCGCGATTTTCTCGAGCGCACGAAGAACCGCATCGTTGTAGAAAGTTCCGCCCTGTACGACGATATTCTTACCAAGTTCCTCTGCGGAGGAAACCTTCATAACCTTGAACAGCGCGTTTTTAATGACGGAGTACGCAAGACCTGCGGAAATGTCGGAGACTTCCGCTCCTTCCTTCTGTGCCTGCTTGACTCTGGAATTCATAAAAACAGTGCAGCGTGTGCCAAGATCAATCGGATGCTGCGCAAAAAGAGCGGCTTTCGCGAAATCCTGCACCGAGTAATTCAGGGATTTTGCGAACGTTTCGATAAAGGAACCGCAGCCGGAAGAGCATGCTTCGTTCAGCGTTACGGAATCCACTGCGCCGTTCTTGATCCGGATGCATTTCATATCCTGTCCGCCGATGTCGAGAATACAGTCGACCTGCGGGTCAAAATAAGATGCACCGTAATAGTGCGCGATTGTCTCTACCTCTCCGTGATCGAGCTTGAACGCGGATTTTAACAGCGCTTCACCGTAACCGGTAGAGCAGCTGCCGGCGATCACAGCGCCCTCCGGCATCTTGCGTGCAAGCTCCGTGATTCCGCGGATTGCTGTTTTAATCGGAGAACCGTTGTTGGAAGAATAGAAAGAGTACAGCAGCTCTCCGTTTTCGCCGACAAGCGCGAGTTTTGTTGTCGTTGAGCCCGCATCTATGCCAAGGAACGTGCGCCCTTTGTAATCTCTGATGTTGCCGGTTTTAACCTTATGCTGCGCGTGCCTTTCACTGAATGCGTCATACTCCTGCCTGGTCGCGAAGAGAGGGTCCATCCGGTGGACTTCGAACTCCATCTTCATGGGCCTTGACGTCTTGCCGATCAGTTCATTCAGAGAGAAGACAACGTCTTCATGTGCATTAAGAGCACTGCCCATCGCGGGAAACAGATGGGAATTTTCAACATCGATGATATGTTCATCATCGAGCTTCAGCTCCCGGATGAAAGCCGCCTTCAGTTCTGTAAGGAAATGGAGCGGTCCGCCAAGGAATGCAACGTGTCCGCGAATCGGTTTACCCTGCGCGAGTCCGGAAATCGTCTGTATGACGACCGCCTGGAAAATGGATGCAGCGAGATCCTCTTTGCGCGCGCCGTCGTTGATCAGGGGCTGAATGTCCGACTTCGCAAAGACGCCGCAGCGCGCCGCAATGGTATACAGTGACTGGTAATGTTTCGCGTACTCGTTCAGGCCCTTCGCGTCTGTCTGCAGAAGGGAAGCCATCTGGTCGATGAAAGAACCTGTGCCGCCCGCACAGGTTCCGTTCATTCTCTGCTCAACATTGCCGTTTTCAAAATAAATGATTTTGGCGTCTTCGCCGCCAAGTTCAATAGCGACATCGGTTTTCGGAGCGATCTTCTTTACAGCAGCTGCCTCTGCGACAACCTCCTGTTCGAACGGGATGCCGAGATAATTCGCGAGCGAGAGACCGCCGGAACCTGTGATCACGGGGTGAACCATGATGTCTCCGAGCTTTTCCTTCGCTTCGACAAGCAGTGTGTAAAGGGTCTTACGGATTTCGGCGTGGTGGCGGCGGTATTCACCGAATGCCAGACTGTCCGAAGTATCCATGACTGCGATTTTGACGGTTGTAGAACCGATATCAATGCCTAAAGTGTACTCTTTCGAACTCAAAATTGATCTCCTGCAAGTAAAAAGCCGCCGGCCGGAACCGGAGCTTTCTTATTAATAGTGCAAACTTATCAAATCACTATCGGATTCTAAATCGCGCACAATTTAAAGTCAACAAACCCGCGTACCTCAAAAAATGAAATTTGTCTTAAATGTCTCCGGTGGGAGGCCGGCGTTCGTTTACTTTTACGGGTGCGGATGCTATTCTAAAATCCGATTGAACAGAAAAAGAAAGGAAAAACCACATGAGCTGGTTCGAAAAGAAGTTTTCAAGATACGCGATCCGGAATCTGTCACTGGTTCTGATCCTGTGCTACGCGTTCGGATATCTGATCCAGATTATCAATCCCTCTTTTATACTGTATCTGACGCTGAATCCTTACGCGATCCTGCACGGACAGATCTGGAGACTTTTTACATGGCTTATCATTCCGCCGGAGCAGACAAACCTGATTTTTGTCCTGATTATGCTTCTGTTCTATTATTCGATCGGAACGTCTCTCGAGCGTGCGTGGGGAACCTGGCGCTATAATGTCTATATGTTCGCCGGATTCTTATGTACGATCGCCGGCGCGTTTCTGATGATGGGGTACGCTTATCTCTTTCATGCGGGCATGATAGAAAGACTCGGTGCTGCCGCATTTTTTGCGGGAGTCAGCCCGGCGTTCAGCACATATTATATTAACATGTCCATTTTTCTCGCGTATGCAGCGACTTTCCCGGACGCTGTTGTGCTGCTGATGTTCATACTGCCTGTGAAGGTGAAATGGCTTGGGATTGTCTATGCCGTACTGCTCGGTGTCGATTTTGTGCAGGCGGCGGCCGCAGGGCAGTTTTATCTGTGTTTTGCCATGCTGGCATCGCTCCTGAATTTTTTAATCTTCTTCCTTCAGAAGAAGAATCCGGCATTCCTGCACCCGCAGGAGGCAAGGAGAAAGGCCCGTTTCCGGAAGGCGATGTCGTCTGGAAAGGGCGCGGCCGCGGGACCTGCGCCGGAGTCTGCTGCAGCCGCGAAGGCAGCGCGCAGTGAACTGCATGCGGGAGAAACTATGAGAAGAAAGATGGCCGCGAGACATCGCTGCGCCATTTGCGGAAGAACCGAGCTGGATGATCCGACGCTGGAATTCCGTTACTGCTCGAAATGTGACGGTACTTATGAATTTTGCCAGGATCATCTGTTTACGCATGTTCATGCAAAGGGAGGAATGGGACCGGTGCCAATGACTTCCGTGGCAGACAGCCGGGAAGATAAGAAGCAGGGACCATCCGGACAGAATCCGGATAACATCGGAAAGTAAGGTGAATTATGGACGAAATCAGCCGTGAGGAAAGTTTTGTCAGGATGCTGCAGGCCTTGATCAAAAGCGCGCAGAAGAACAGAGGTGTTGTGACAAGCAGGCAGATCGAGAAGGCGTTCGATGGGATGCAGCTTTCGAAAGAGCAGCTGCAGCAGGTGAAAAATTATCTGAAAGACAATAAAATCGGCATTGACGAGCCGCTTGACGCGGAGGAGAGGATGAGCCGGGAGGACCATGACTATCTTGCGGATTATCAGGAATCCGTGGCTTCCATTGAGCAACCCCCGGATGGCGTCTTCGATGCGATCAAGCTGAACGCGATGGCTGGCGACAAAGAGGCGCAGCAGCAGCTTGCCGAGCTGATGCTGCCCAAAGTCGTGGATATCGCGAAGCTTTATGCCGGTCAGGGCGTATATATGGAAGACCTGATCGGTGCCGGCAATATGGCGCTGGTGCGCGGAACAAAGCTGCTCGGACCTCTCGAAAAACCGGAAGAGGTGGAGCCTGACCTTGCGCAGAGAATCATGAAGGCCATGGAAGACCTGATCGAACAGGAGCTGGAAGAACACGCGACCGCAGCGGATGCCGCCGAAAAATCCAATCAGGTGCTGGACAAAGCGAATGAGCTTTCGGCAGAACTTGGAAGGAAAGTCACGGTCGGAGAGCTGGCAGCGGAAGGCGAGCTTTCGGAAGAAGAGATCATGGATGCCATCAGGATCACCGGAAACCATATCGACAGCATTGATTATAAGGCGTAGGACGGAAAATCTATGGAAACGCAGGGCAATGATTATAAGTACATCATGGAAGGCCTCACGGAAATCGCGGTGGGTACCAGATACACCTATGCCGAGCTGGAAGACAATCCGGAGCTGAGCTACAAATTCCGTTGTATCATCAAGCGGTTTTTCGAACAGGAAGTGGGGAGGGAGACAAGCCTTGAAAGCCATCTGTATTATATGAAACCAGAAGATGAAAGCTGCAGAATCTATGCACAGATCAAGGCAAAAATCCGCGTATACTGCCCTGTCACGGGTAAATCATTCGGCAGAACAAAGACGATCTACAAGGAACAGATTCTGAAGGCGGATGAACTCTCGAAGATACCGCTTTCGGAAAAGAACCGCCGCGGCATGATTGTACATGAACTGCAGCTCTCGAAGCTCGGCCTTATGACATTTGCCATGTAGCAGCATGGCTTTTATCAATCCGCCGCACACTGTGTGCGGTGGATTTTTTCATGCCGCCGGCATATAATAAATCCATGGCCTGCCGCAGCAGCGCGGGGAACCGGGGAACGCGTAAACGCGTTCTTATATCTGTCTTCAAATCGTGTCATCCGGCGGTATTTCCAGCAGCCGCGTCTTCATGCATCCTCGTTGTTGCAATCAAAAGAAGCGGATGC
>OCVV011361582.1_pt1 | contig 36382 bp, 32 predicted proteins | sample 1539721 | NCBI WGS metagenome assembly OCVV01 (sample SAMN02144230, study PRJEB22623) | gut metagenome | biome: sheep rumen | host: Ovis aries | place: New Zealand | reverse complement strand
TACTTCTGTATACGCATACGCGGCGTGTGCAGCAGCTTCGTTACCATCCATGGTGAGAAACTTTCTTGCCATTACATTGTCCTCCTGTAATTTTGAAGCGGTTACCGCATTGTTCATGTGACTGTGAATAAGGGCAAACGCATGTTCCGGATTTGCTGGTACCACCTGAGAAACCGTCTGAAACACAGATGTTTCTCTGCCGCCCAAAACATGGTCTGGCTTACGAATCCCCCTCAGATCCCGCGCGCCGTCATCTGTCGGACAAACGGCCGTGATAATCTGAAGAACCGTATTTATATACAGCCTAAAGACACACACGTGCGCAGAATACATGCTCCGTGAGTGGATCCAGCATATTTATGTTAACATTGCACTATAAAAATTGCAATGTGATTTGGCGGATTGTACACAAAAATATTCATTTAAAATGTACGAAAAACGCGGTTATCAGCAACTAACTTTTGGAAGATATGAATAAAAAAGCTTCCATTAATTAAGAGTTTTTCCCCAATGCGGTACGCATCCGTAATCAGGATGTCCCTTTGCTTTTTCGGGAGGCGGAAAGGGGCGGCGGGCAGGGCATAAAAAACGCCCAGCAGGAATCTGCCTGCAGGGCGAAAGAAAATTCTGATGAATGTCCGGCGGGATCCGGGCCGGAGCATGCGGCGGACCTCAGGATCCGAGCCGGGAGAGATTCTGTACTGCGTCCTTTCCGCAGAGGACTTCACAGTGCTCCCGCAGGTACTGCTCGCGGGCGGGAGTGATCATCTCGGAAGTGCCGAATTCGGAAAATGTGGACAGAGCCCTGGTGTAGCGGGCGGAATCCGCATCCTCCGCGGGCGTCAGAAACAGATAGTACTTTGAATCCGCGGGATCGCGGTAGAGGGCGCTTTTGCCGGTGAAAACAGGCGCAGCAAGACATGCGGCGTCGGCAGCCGCTCCCAGAGTGGTGAAGGTGTAGAGCTGGGAGCCGGAGGGCAGAATGCCGCCCGTTCCGGCGGGTTCGGCAGACTTTGCGCCGGTCTCTTTCTTTTTCCCGGCGGCAGGCGCTTTGCCGCTGCCGTCAGTGTTCTCGCCGATTTCCTTTCTGATCGCGTCCAGAAGCTGGCCCAGGGCGGAGGCTGGCTGGCCCGCGCCGTTCGAAGAGCCGCTTTTGATAGAGGGAGCGAAGTTGGAAAACCTGGTGTCAAGCTCCTCGGGATTCTCGACTTTGGTGACGATCAGCACCAGGCTGTCATCGTGCATGGGGACCGCCTCTACCATGACGGGGAGATTCTCCGCCTCAAAACCGAAGCGCTGGTAGGCTTCCTGCATGAGGTCGTGAAAGAGACGCTTTGCCTTTTCCGTCCCGTAGGCCAGCTCTTTTAAATGAAGCTGGCGGCTCTCCATTTCCTCCCTGGAGAGGAAGCAGCGGATTTGATTGTCATTGACTTTTTCTATTCTCATATCGTGCCGGAACCTCTCTGCGTCCAATTCCTCCGGTGTCTTCGGCCGGCGGACTTCGTGTCCGGATCTTCTCCGGATCCCATGATTACTGTCTGTGACCTCATGGTAAACGTGGCGGGCTGAGGCGTCAAGACCCCATTGAGCGAAAAAACTCAAACGCTTTGTGCGAAAATCACAAGAATAGCAGGTTTAGTATTTTCGGAGGCCAATCCTATTGTACAGAAAAGATTCATATTTTAAAATATCGTTGTCCTGCAAGGGGCATATGAATGTATCAGAAAGGAGGGCAGTGGCAAGAGCAAACAGCAGGATTTTGTTATTTACAGATTCCTTTTTTATCAACTGAGTAGAAAATGAATCAATCTGAAATATGTACTTTTGCCTTCTCAGGTATTTGTACCTTCGGTGACCTAAACCAGCGTTAATACACCGTATAAATTAATCCGACTGTTCATAAAAGATGGTGAACTTATCATGTACAAAGCTTTTGTTTTGTCAGAATAAATGATTCAGAATGGTTTTTTATAAAAATGTTTCGATACAGACCTGCAGGACCGGGGAAAGGAAACAGGGATAAATTCCACGACAACATACTCCTTGGATCTTGAGCCCCGATACGATCTGTTCTGCCTGACGGTCCCGGAAGAGAGGAGTAATACCGCAGAGACTCCGCTGCCCTGCTCTGAAGAAGAAAGAACTGTGCAGAGGCGGCGGATATCTCATAGAATCCTCCCTGGAAAGGGGCCGGCTGTCTTTGAAGTATTCTGTATCAATCAGATCAAATAGCGCATTTCTCCGGGAGAGCCTGCTCCGCCGTCCGGCCTGATCGGTATTACGGACCGGCGCGCTTTGCCCTGTGCGGGAGACGCACGGCGGACAGGCTCGACTGTCTGTTGAGGGTCGGTCCGGCGGTCAGCCAAAGGCTGTGAGGACCGCGGCAGGCCTGTCTTTTCTATGTTCTTTCCTTGTGTTATAATGTTGTTTTATAAGAGTCCGGATTCACTGTGCCCGGCCGCCGGATCCCCGGCTGTTCCGCATGAGGGACCGCTCTGTCCGGAAAGTCATCAATCTTCTCACCTGAAATGAGGCATCAAATGAAAAAAGCACTTCCCTATCTGATCACACTCATCCTGCTCGTCGTCCTGGGAGGTGCTTTTTTCAAACTGTATTATGACCACTATATGTACACGGATGAGAGGGCGGATCTCGATGAGTACTACGGAGTGCAGGACGAGGATGATTTTCCGATCATCTATGAGAACCTGGTCTCGGATATGCATGCGCGCCGGTTTGACGGCGAATGCTACCTGGACCTTGAGACCGTGCGGAGCCTGCTCAATAACAGGTTCTATTATGGAACACAGGACGATACCCTGATCTACTGTCTTCCGGAGGAGATGTTTGTCGCCAGAGCGGGTGAGAAGAGCTGGGAGAGCGACGTGAACGGCGTGACGGAGGAGGAGTACGCACCGGTCGTAAAGGACGGGGAGACAGTCTATGTCGCCCTGGCCTATGTTCGGAAGTTTACGAATTTCTATTACGCGGCCTATGAGGGACCCAACCGCGTCGTCCTGCGCAATGCCTGGGGCACGGAGAAGATGGCGACCGTCAAGGGCAGCACCAACATGCGCACCCTGGGCGGCGTCAAGGCGCCGATCATCGCCGCTGTGGAGGAAGGTACGGACGTCCTGATCCTGGATCCGCTGGATGACTGGACGAGGATCGAGACAGCGGACGGTTTCTACGGCTATGTGGAAAACAAGTATCTGTCCGAGACCAGGGAACAGGAGATGGAGCCGGTGACAGATGTCCCCGAGTATGTGCCCCAGTACAGAAGCCTGGAAGAGAAGGTCTGCATGGCCTGGAACCTGAACTATTTTGCGGACAGCAACAAGGAAATCGACGGCATGCTGGTGGGGACAAAGGGAATCAATGTGCTTGCTCCGACCTGGTTTACCATGGAGAGCGAGGACGGCGACATCAACGTAAAGGCTTCCCGCACTTATGTGAAGAAAGCCCATGACAAAGGCATGCAGGTATGGGGCGTTCTCGACAACTTCCAGAACGATGACCTCTTTGTCTATACCAAGTTCCTCAATACCCTTGAGGGCAGGCAGAAGGTGATCAAAAATCTTGTCGAGGAGGCGGGCTCCTATAATCTGGACGGCATCAATGTGGATATCGAGGGCCTGGTGGAAGCGGCCGATGTCTACGATTTCATTGAGTTTGTCAGAGAGATTTCCATTGCCTGCCGCCGGGCGGGACTGTACATCTCCATCAACAACTATGTTCCCTATAATTACAACGACCACTATGATCTGGAGGAGCAGGCAGCTTTTGCGGACTATGTGGTGATCATGGGCTATGACGAACATATCGTCGGCAGCCCCGAGGCCGGAAGCGTCGCATCCATCGGATATGTGGAATACGGCATACAGGAGGCCCTGCAGGATGTTCCCGCCGAGCGCCTGATCAACGGCATCCCCTTCTATACGATCGGGTGGACGACCGAGAACGGAGAGGTGTCCGGCAGGACACTTGATATGGCCGAGGCCAGGACCTTCGTCAAAGATCACAAGATGAAGACAGAGTGGAACAGCACTGCGGGACAGAATTATGCCGAAAAACAGTCGGGATCGAAGCTCTACCAGATCTGGCTGGAGGACAAAAAGTCCATCAGCACCAAGCTGGACCTGATGAAGGGATATGACCTTGCCGGTCTCGCCGTCTGGCGTCTGGGACTCGAGACCAACGATGTGTGGGACGTGATTGAAGGCTACGTGAAGCAGTAAGAAGATGAATACTATATATGTAAAAATGACAGAAGAGGAAATTGACGAGGCACAAATCCGGCGTGCAGGAGAGATCCTGCGGGGAGGCGGGCTGGTTGCCTTCCCTACGGAGACCGTCTACGGGCTTGGCGGAGACGCCTTTAATCCCGAATCCTCCAGGAAGATCTATGCGGCCAAGGGGAGGCCGTCCGACAATCCCCTGATCGTCCATATCTGCAGGATCGGGGATCTGGAGAGGGTTGCCGCGCGGGTGACCCCTGAGGCCCGCCGTCTGGCGGAGGCCTTCTGGCCGGGTCCGCTGACCATCATCCTGCCCAAACGTCCGGAACTTCCCGCGGAGACGACGGGAGGCCTCGATACAGTGGCGGTACGCTTTCCTTCCAACAGGATCGCTCAGGCAATGATTTCTGCGGGCGGCGGCTTTATCGCCGCGCCCAGCGCCAACCGGTCCGGCCGCCCCAGTCCCACCCTGGCACAGTACTGTCGGGAGGATCTGGACGGACGTGTGGATATGATCATTGACGGAGGACAGGTCGGACTGGGACTCGAGTCCACGATTATAGACCTCACGGACAGCACGCCCGTGATCCTGCGGCCGGGGTTTGTGACCTGGGAGAAGCTGCAGGAGGTCCTGGGAAATATAGACGCGGGCAGTCTGGTGCCTGATCTGAATGATGACACCGCGCCCAAGGCGCCCGGCATGAAGTACCGCCACTATGCGCCCAAGGGAAATCTGACCATCGTGGACGGAGACCCTGACAAGGTCATCGCCTATATCAATGAGAAAAACCGCGCCCACCAGGCAGCGGGGATCCGCACCGGTGTGATCTGCACAGAGGAGACAAAGGATTCCTACAGGGCGGACCTGGTCAAGAGCGCAGGCTCCAGGGAGGATGAGGAAACAGTGGCCAGAGAGCTCTTCCGCATCCTGAGAGAGTTTGATGACGAGGGCGCCGGCGAGATCTATGCGGAGTCATTTGACAGCACCGGAGTCGGCAGAGCAGTGATGAACCGTCTGCTCAAAGCTGCCGGCCAGAGGGTCGTGCATTTGTAGGGGCGAAGACGTCTGTTTTTTGAAAATCACAGGAAAAAGCCGGGGTACCGGCTCCCGGAATCCGGCCCGGAGCCGGTTCCTGAGGCATCGAGCGGAGGCGGGAGTCAGCAGCCCGGATCAATTAACGAAGATACCAAGACTTCAGGAGGAAAAAATGGGAAAAGTAGTCGTAATGAATCATCCTTTAATCGCGCACAAGATCGGCATCATCAGAAAAAAGGAGACCGGAACCAGGGAATTCCGCGATATCATTTCGGAAATCGCCATGCTTCTGTGCTATGAGGCGACCAGGGAGCTGGAGCTTGAGGATGTAGAGATCGAGACGCCGATCTGCAAGACCATGACACAGGAGCTCAAGGGCAAAAAGCTGGCAGTCGTTCCGATCCTTCGTGCCGGCCTGGGCATGGTGGAAGGAATGCTCGCCATGATTCCGGCTGCAAAAGTAGGTCATATCGGACTTTACCGCGATCCCGAGACACTCAAGCCTGTGGAATATTACTGCAAGCTTCCCGCAGACTCGGGGGAAAGACATATCTTCGTGGTGGATCCCATGTTCGCGACCGGCGGTTCTGCCATTGCGGCAGTGGATCTGCTCAAGGAGCACGGCTGCAAAAAGCTCTGCTTCCTCTGCATTATCGCAGCGCCTGAAGGCGTAAAGGCATTTACCGAGGCACATCCCGATGTGGACCTCTACATCGGTGCTCTCGATGATCATCTCAATGAACACGGCTATATTGTTCCCGGTCTCGGCGATGCCGGAGACAGAATTTTCGGTACTAAATAACAGATTGCCTGACGATTGTCTGACCGCAGGAGAAAACGACAGGCCGGCTCGGCGCAGGCCGGGGGCTGATCTGACTGTTTGAAGAGCATCGTTCCGACAGGGACAGAAAAGGGGGAAACGATGGCTGGAAAAAGAAGCGGATATATTTCATGGGACGAATATTTTATGGCAGTGGCGCAGCTCGCGGGGATGCGGTCCAAGGATCCGAGCACGCAGGTCGGTTCCTGTATTGTCAGCGACGAGCACAAGATCCTGTCTATGGGCTATAACGGACTTCCGACCGGATGCTCGGACGACGATTTCCCCTGGGAGCGGGACGGAAAGCCTCTGATGACCAAATACCCCTATGTGACGCACAGCGAGCTCAATGCCATCCTCAACTTTCGGGGAGGAAGCCTGGAGGGCGCTACCATCTACGTCACACTGTTTCCCTGCAATGAATGTGCCAAGGCGATCATCCAGTCCGGCATCCGCAATGTCGTCTACGACAGTGACAAGTACGCGGAGGCTGACAGCACAATCGCCAGCAAGCGCATGTTTGATGCCGCCGGCGTGACCTACAGGCAATATGAGCGCTCCGGCAGAAAGATCGAGATCTCGCTCTGAGCAGAACAGATCAGCAGAAAACAGCGTACAGAAAAATCCCCCTGTGAGAGGTCCTCACAGGGGGATTTCAATATGCGGTAAAGTATGCGGTAAAGACAGAACCGGAATCAGCTCCGGCAGTCAGCTTTGGGGATCACCTTCGGCGGTCAATTCTGAGGAGCGGTCTCCTCTTTTTTTGTTTCCCCCTTGTACTCGGCAACGATATTCCAGATGCGGTCCGAAGGGATGAGCAGGTCGCTGATCGAGCTGTCGTGGTTCAGGGTGTCGATGATATAGGCGATGAATTTGCTCATATCGCAGCTGTAGTGCCAGGGCTTGTCAAGCAGCTCCTCGGGCTGGTAGATCAGGTTGGTCGTATAGATCCTGTCGAAGACGCCTTCTGCAAAAGCTTTGTCAAATTTGTCCAGACCTTCGGTGAACAGTCCGAAAGTGGCAAAGAAGAAGACACGCTTGGCGCCGCGCTTCTTGAGGGCCTGTGCGACTTCAAGGGCGCTGTCGCCGGAAGAGACCATGTCGTCGATGACGACCATGTCTTTTCCTTCCACGCTGGAGCCCAGGAACTCAAAGGCAACAATGGGGTAGTCGCCGTCGACAAGACGTGTGTAATCCCTGCGCTTGTAGAACATACCCATGTCCAGACCCAGGACGTTGGCAAAATAGACGGCGCGCTTCATGCCGCCCTCGTCAGGGCTGATGATCAGCATATGATCACTGTCGATCTGCAGGTCGTCCACTGTGCTGAGAAGGCCCTTGATGAACTGATATGCCGGCTGGACGGTATCAAAGCCGTTGAGCGGGATCGCGTTCTGTACGCGGGGGTCGTGGGCGTCAAAGGTGATGATATTGTCTACGCCCATGCGGGCCAGCTCCTGAAGAGCGATGGCGCAGTCGAGAGACTCGCGGTCAGACCTCTTGGACTGGAGACTTTCGTACAGATAGGGCATGATGACAGTGATCCTGCGCGCTTTTCCGCCGACAGCTGCGATCACACGCTTGAGGTTTGCGAAGTGATCGTCGGGGGACATGTGATTATCAAAGCCGAACATGCGGTAAGTTTCATGGTAGTTCACTACATCGACCAGGATGTAGAGGTCCATGCCGCGTACAGACTCCGACAGGACGCCCTTGCCTTCGCCTGTTCCGAAACGGGGCTCTTTGGCGTTGATGATGTAGGTGGGACGAAGATATCCGGCAAATGCGGGGCTGTCTTCGTGCTCGTGCTGACGCTCGGCGCGCCACTCCTGAAGGTAATAATCAATTTTCTTTCCCATTGTTTCACAGCCGGAGACGGTGATGAGACCGAGCTGGCCGAAAGGGGCATTGTCCAGTATACGCTTGTCATTTTTTTGGATAGGTTCCATCGGGTTTGCTGTCCTTTCTGAAATACCGGGGTAAAGTGTTGATTGATACATCTTTGCAGGTGTTTATTCTTTCTCTATCACACAGGACCCGCGGGCGGGTCTTGTGTTTTTCTCCGCATACTCTAACAGAATCGTTTCTCTATTACAAGAATATTTTACATTAAGTTTACAGGAAAATTGTACATAAACATTGTATTTTTGAGAAAAACAGGCCGGCAGGCCGGCACGGATCTCATGCCGGAGACGGCTCTTTGGTCATGCGCGGCGCCCTCGGCGTCTGCGCTGCAGCCGGATATCCTTTCCTGTCAGCTTGCAGATCTCATAGGTGCTGGTGATGCGGGAAAATACTCGGTCGGAGTAACGGGCCTGCATCTCCTTGAGAGACAGATTGGTGGATATTATGGTGGGATGCCGGTTGAGCTCCCGTTCGCTGATGCAGGAGAAGAGCTGGGAGGCGACAAAGGCGTTGGTGAATTCTGTCCCCAGGTCGTCGATGATCAGGAGATCACAGTTGTAGAGGTCGCCTGTAAAATCGCGCAGGGCATCCCGCGTTCCGCTGCCGAAGGTGCAGTCGGCGAGCCTGTCAAATAAGGAGGCCGCGCTGAAATAGAGGACGGATTTTCCCTTTTCGATCAGTGCGCGGGCGGCACAGACGGAGAGCATGGTCTTGCCGGTTCCCACAGTCCCGTACAGGTAGAGATTGCGGAATACCCGGTCAAATTCATCCACAAAGCGCTCGCAGGTGCGCCGCGCGTGGCGGAAGCGTTCCAGGTCCTCCCCGGTGTAGTAGGATTCCGAGAGATTTGAGAAGTCCGCGTCTGCCGCCAGCATTTCCAGATTGGACTGGTCATACAGGACGGCAGTTTCTCTTCTGCGCAGGCAGCGGCACTTTTCATGGCCTATATAGCCTGTGTCGCGGCAGTCGGGGCAGTCCCAGGTCATCTCCAGGTAATCGGGAGGAAAGCCGTTCTGCGTCAGAAGCTGTGTGCGCCTGCGCGAGATCTGTGCGGCTGTCTCCCTGAAGGAGGGATGACCGGCGTCGGAACCGCCCTCCTGCGGGGAGGCCGCCAAAAGGCGCTTCCGCAGAAGATCCATGGCAAGGGAGGGAGTCTGCTGCTCCAGCTCCTGCAGCTCGGGGATCCTGGCATAGGCGCGCATGCGGCGCTGATCGAGTTCGTGCCGGTGCCTGTCACGGATCCCTGCATATTCGATCATGATTTGGTCATATTGCTCTTTTTTTAAAGACACGTGAGATACCTTAGGGCAGGTCCTCTGTCAGGTCCTGCGGGTGGAAGGAGTGTTTGGAATATTTATTGACTGGTGAGATGCCCGGCTCTCTGACAGCGGCGGCTGTCACAAGCCTGTGCCGGGCAGAGGGCTTCAACCCTGAAGAAGTTCCTCTTCAAGAGCGTCAAAATCGTAATCGTTCTGCTCGAACTGGTTGAAGCTGTTTGAAGAGAAGGAACGGCCTGCTGTCCTGCCGGTCTTTTTCCGCTCCCGGCGGCATGCGGGGGCAGGCTGCTGTGCGGCGGTCTGTGCATCGGGGCTCTTGTCCCCGGAAGCTTCTTTTCTGCCTTTATTGTCGAAACTGCCTTTATTGTCAAAACTGCTTTTATTGTCGGATCTGCCTTTATTGTCGGAGCGGGAACCCTGTGCGGCGGCCGCTTCAGCCTGTGCAGGTGTCATGATCCCCGCACCGGCCCAGTTTTCCGCCACTTTTTTGATGTAACGGAAATCCTTTTTCCCCCTGTCTATGCAGTACTGCAGGAGATAGTCGATCAGGTCGTCGGAAAAATGCAGCTCTTCGGAGATGCTGTAGATGATCCTGATCTCGTTCAGGGAGAGCGGTTTGCCTATATACTGTTCTATGACAAAGAGGAGGCGTGCCCGGTCCGGACTGGTCTGGAAGCTCTGGAGGGCATCCGTCTCGGAGACAGAAGCGGAAGACGCTTTAACGGGAACAGAGGCCTGCACAGGGCAGTTTCCTCCGGCCGCAGGGCGGAGGAAGGCGTGCTCCGTCGAATATTCCGTCTGCAGGCTGTCCCCGGGTTTGGAAAATGCCAGGACCCGGTTTGTCTCAGTCCTTAAGACATTGACACTGTCAGCGGCAAGGCCCGGCGCCGAACCCGGTCTGACGGGGCGGCACAGACGGATGGAGACGAGCCGGTCCCCATTGTCAAAATCCAGACTCAGCAGGCCCTTCTTCTCCCAGTAGCGAAGAGAGCGCACTACGTCCTTTTCCGTGTGATTGAACTGGTCGGCCATATCGGACACACTGGCAGCGCGGGGCGTGCCCATCATGCGCAGCAGATAGAGATAGACCTTGATCTGCGCATCGTTGGCGCTTTTCATATATTCGTCTATAAAGAGATTCGATACCATGGTCGAATCCGATCCGCTCTCGTTGTAAATGGTGAACACTGTCTTTCCTCCGATGCTGCTTGAAAATGAACTGGTCTGAAAGGCCGCGCGGCTGCCGGCCGGGGATCATTCCCGGGCAGACCGCCGCAGAGCGCCGCAGGCTGTACCCGCAGACTTTTCCTCAAAGCCTGCCGGGGCAGAGTGCGCCCTGATTTGTGGAACATCATCATAACACAGCGGGGGGAAGGTTTGAAATGGTCAATTTGACGATTAATTACGGGGTTCTGGAAGGGCCGGGACCTGGTCTCCTGAATGTGGATAACGGTGAAAATGTGGATAACCCTGGAAAAACGCATACATCCCGCAGGACGATTTCCACAAAGAAAACCGGTCTGCGGGATGGGGATTAATGTGGATTATGTTGATAAGTATGTCAGGAAAGCAGGTTTTTCCCGATTTCACAGACATTTCCGGCACCCATGGTTATCACCAGATCATTGTTTCGGCAATTTGACAGGAGATAATTTTCGATTTCCGAAAATGAAGGGAAGTAGAGGCAGTCATGCCCCAGCTTCCGGATCTCCTCCTGGAGGGTCTGTGAACTGATCCCCAGGGTGTCCGTCTCTCTGGCGGCGTAGATGTCCGCAAGGATGACAATGTCGGCCAGAGAGAGAGCCTGCGCGAATCCGTCCAGCAGAGACTTTGTCCTGGAGTAGGTGTGCGGCTGGAAAACGCAGACGACGCGGTCATGAGGGCAGGTCTTTGCCGCCCGCAGTGTCGCCTCGATCTCGGTGGGATGATGTGCGTAGTCATCTATAATGGTGAAGCCGTTTTTTACCCCTATGAACTGGAAGCGGCGGTCCGTGCCGGTAAAGGCGTGCAGACCCTTTGTGCAGGCTTCGCGGGAGATGCCCAGCCTGTCTGCGGCCGCTATGGCGGCGAGTGCATTGCCTACGTTGTGCAGACCGGGGACGCGCAGGGAGATCCTGGTGCTGCCGCCGCAGGCAGCGGGACCGTGCAGGGTGAACGAGGGGTGTCCCCACTCATCGAAGCTGATGTCGGAAGGATAATAATCGGCGCCCTCTTCCAGGGAGAAGGTCACGACCCTGCAGGGGAGATCACGGGCGATTTCCTCCCAGTCGTCGATTCCTGCGTTGATGATCAGTTCGCCGTCCGCGGGAATCAGCTGCGCAAAGCGGCGGAAGGAATGACGGATATCTTCCAGATCCTTGAAGAAATCCAGATGGTCTTCTTCTATATTTAAGATAATGCCGATCCCGGGGAACATATGCAGAAAGCTGTTGGTATATTCGCAGGCCTCGGCGACAAAACAGCTGCTTTTGCCAATGCGGACATTGCCGCCGATATCCTGGAGGACACCGCCGATGGAAAGGGTGGGGTCGGCATCCGCCGCGAGCAGAATCTCGGAGAGCATGGAGGTTGTTGTAGTCTTGCCGTGGGTGCCGCTGACCGCTACCGGATTGCGGTAATTTTTCATCAGCTGGCCCAGGAGCTCCGCCCTGTTCAGGGAAGGGATGCCTTTCTGCTGAACAGCGATATATTCGGGGTTGTCGGGATGGATGGCTGCCGTAAAGACCGCCAGGTCGATGTCGTCGGTGATGTTTTCGGCGCGCTGTCCGATGAACACTCTGATGCCGGACTCCTCAAGTTCCTTTGTGATCGCGGACTCGCTTCTGTCCGAACCGGATACGGTAAATCCCTCACTGGCGAGGATCTGTGCCAGACCGCTCATGGAAATGCCTCCGATTCCGACGAAATAGACGTGGACGGGATGATTGAAATCTATCTGATACATTGTGTACTGATCTCCTTTAATGTCAGAACAGCTGCCCGGAGGGCAGCGGAAATATAGGAAATATATATGTATGACGGATGCAAAACCGTCTTACCGGCTTTACAGTAATTTACACCACAAGGGGACGTTTCGCAAGTGGCGGAATAATGAACGAATATATGGATTATATTACGGAAAAGCGCAGACGAAATACAGAAAAAAAACGGGGCCGGGCGGGGCGGCCCGGGTGCATTTCCATATTTAATAGTAAGAATATACAAACATGTGAAAGAGGGGCAGTCCGTGGGAATGAAATGTCGGAAACCCTTTTAAAACAAGCCCCGCAGCAGTTTGTCCTGAAGCCGGAAGGGGATAATAAAAGATTTGATTCTGAAAGATGTTTATACAAAAGCAGCTATATGAACAACAAAGCCTAGTTTCTTTTCCCTTCACTCTGTGTTATAATTCTAAACGCGAATACATTAACGTTATTTTGTCAATATGTTCGCAATATGGTATACTTATCTGCCGCGTCCCCAAAGGACACGGCAAAATTCTGAAAATTATCAGTCTTGGTCCGCATCAGACGGGCTAACGGGAGGAAAAATTAAGATGATAGTAAAGAAGGAAATGATAGCCATGCTCCTGGCAGGAGGACAGGGCAGCCGACTCGGTATTCTTACTTCGGATGTGGCAAAGCCCGCCGTTTCCTTTGGCGGCAAGTACAGGATCATAGATTTCCCGCTCAGCAACTGTATTAATTCCGGAATAGATACAGTGGGAGTTCTTACGCAGTACATGCCTCTTCGTCTTAATTCGCACGTGGGTATAGGTATCCCGTGGGATCTGGATAAAAATCTGGGCGGCGTGAGCGTGCTTTCGCCCTATGAGAAAATTCAGAATACAGAGTGGTATACAGGAACTGCAAACGCGATTTATCAGAACATGGCTTACATGGAAAGCTATAACCCGGAATATGTTCTGATTCTGTCCGGCGATCACATCTATAAGATGGATTATGAGGCCATGCTCGAATCACACAAAGAGAACGGCGCAGCAGTAACTATTGCGGTTATGCCGGTCTCTCTGGAGGAAGCGAGCCGCTTCGGCATTATGATCACGGATGCAGACGGAAGGATCACGGACTTTGAGGAGAAGCCTGCTCATCCTCGCAGTACACTGGCGTCCATGGGAATTTATATCTTTAACTGGAGTACGCTCAAAGAGGCACTGCTCGCAAACAGGGATCAGCCGGGAATGGATTTCGGCAAACATATTATCCCCTACTGCAGGGAGAACGGAGCTCCTCTCTACGCGTATGAATTTAATGGTTATTGGAAAGATGTCGGCACCCTGACCTCCTACTGGGAAGCCAATATGGAACTGATCGACATTGTTCCCGAGTTCAACCTGTACGAAGAGTACTGGAAGATCTATACCAAGAGCACATCGATCACACCGCAGTTTTTCGGCCCTGAAAGCGCTATTGAGAGGACGATTGCAGGAGAGGGTACGGAAATCTACGGAAAAGTCTACAGTTCAGTGATCGGATGTGATGTAACTATCGGAAAGGGAAGCGTTGTCCGCAATTCCATCATTATGAACGGAGCGGTGATCGGTGAAGGATGCGTCCTGGATAAGGTCATCTGCGCAGAGAATTCGGTGATCGGAAACGGAACTGTTCTTGGAGAGGGTGAGGACATTCCGAACGATACAAGGCCGGATATTTACTGCGCGGGACTTGTCACTGTGGGGGAGAATACAGTGATTCCGGAAGGCGTCCACATCGGTAAAAATGTTATGATTTCCGGACATACGACGGAAGCGGACTATCCCGGCGGATGGCTTGCCAGCGGCAGTACACTGCAGGTTGCGGCACAGTAACCGCAACACAGGATCCTCCGAGACCTAGCAACAGGGTAAGACACGAAGAAGCCTCAGAAAAGGAGGTCGAGGCATGAGAGCAATAGGCATCATACTGGCAGGCGGAAACAGTAAACGATTAAAAGAGTTGTCAAAAAGAAGGGCAGTCTGTGCCATGCCGGTGGCAGGAAGCTACCGCAGCATTGACTTTGCGCTCAGCAATATGGAATTTTCCCGCATCCAGAAGGTTGCGGTACTTGCGCAATACAACTCAAGAAGCCTCAACGAGCATCTGTCATCTTCAAAATGGTGGAACTTCGGACGAAAGCAGGGAGGGCTGTTTTTGTTCACCCCCTCTTTTGCGGATGCGGAGAGCAACTGGTACCGCGGAACGGCAGACGCGATCGCACAGAACATTCATTTCCTGAAGACATCGCATGAGCCCTATGTAGTCATCACATCGGGCGACTGTGTCTACAAGATGGACTACAACGATGTTCTGACCTATCACGTCGACAAGAGGGCGGATATAACGGTCGTAGTCAAGGAAATGCCGCAGGATTTTAATGTGGAACGATACGGAATCGTCCGTATGGACGAGGACAACCGGATCCAGGATTTCGTTGAGAAACCCGTGGTGGCGCAGTACAGCACGATTTCGTGCGGTATCTATGTCATCCGCAGGAGGCTCCTGATCGAGCTTCTTGAAAAGAGTATGGAAGAAAACCGCTATGACTTCGTACAGGACGTTCTGATCCGGTACAGAGGCCTGAAACGGATTTACGGATACCGTATGGAAGATTACTGGAGCAATATTGCCTCAGTAGAAGATTATTACCGTACCAATATGGATTTTCTCAAAGCACCGATCAGGGATTACTTTTTCAGACAGTACCCTGAGATTCACTCGCGTGCTGCGGATTTGCCCCCGGCAAAATATAATGTTGGCGTGAATATCAAAAACAGTCTTCTTTCAAGCGGCTGCATCGTCAACGGTACGGTAGAGAATTCCATACTGTTCCATCAGGTTTATGTGGGCAATAACTGCGTAATTAGGAATTCTTTAATTTTGAATGATGTGTACATCGGAGACAATACAATTATCGAAAACTGCATCGTGGAAAGCGGCGACACCATTCAGGCTAATTCCTGTTACAGAGGAGAAAATGGTATAAAGATCGTTATTGAAAAAGGCGAACGTTATACCATTTAGAAATGGAGAACGCTATGCATGTTACAGACGTTAGAGTGAGAAGAATCGCAAGAGAAGGCAAGATGAGAGCAGTCGTATCCATTACGATTGACAACGTGTTCGTCGTCCACGATATAAAAGTAATTGAAGGCGAAAAGGGACTTTTTATTGCGATGCCGAGCAAGAAATCGGCAGATGGCGAATACAGGGATATAGCTCATCCGATCAATTCTGAGACCAGGAGTATGCTTGAAGAGATTATTCTGAAGAGCTATGAAGAGAGCGCACTCCAGGAGGAGGGCAGCCAGGAGTAAAGAACTTCCGCAATGGTTTTTACCCCGCTTTTGTGCCGCGCTGCGGCAGGAATGCAGGATTCTTCACCGTTTTCGCCTCCGCGGAAACGCTTCGAGCGCATGCAGAACATGTGCTGCCGCTCCGGTGAGCGGCATGATCTGAAAAGAGTGAATTGGAGCAAAAGGTTCGACAGCATAGCATTTACATCATGCACCATGACAGATTATAAGAACATGAAATGTATTTCAGAAGGGGGCGTGTTTGAATCGCTCCCTTCTTTCTCTGAGGTAAAAATACAGGATACAGTTTAAGGAAGACAGCATGGATACATTTTTTATCATTGTCGGCCTGGGAAATCCGGGCAGGAAATATGACGGCTCGAGACATAACGCGGGCTTTGACGTGATCGACGAACTCGTGGACCGCTACCATTTTGGAGGCCCCGAGCGCTTCGGAAAGTCCATGATCGGGAAGGGCCGCATCGGGGACCGGAAGGTGATCCTGGTCAAGCCCCTGACCTATATGAACCTGAGCGGCGAAGCGGTTCAGGAGATCGTGCATTTTTACAAAGTAGATCCCAAAGAGGATCTGCTGGTCATTTCGGATGACATTGATCTTGAGACCGGGCGTCTGCGCATCCGAAAAAAAGGGAGCGCGGGCGGACACAACGGGCTCAAAAACATAGTGCAGCATCTGGGGACAGAGGAGTTTGCCAGGATCCGCGTCGGCGTCGGCGCCAAGCCCGATCCCGATTATGAACTGGCGGACTATGTGCTCGGCCATTTTTCCGGGGAGGAAAGAAAGGTCATGGATGAAGCTGTGGCAAAGGCCGCAGAAGCGGCGGCATGTGCGGTCACAGACGGGATCGACCTGGCCATGAACCGCTACAACACACCCAGGAAGAAAAAGAAGAAGGCAGCGAAAGCAAAGGCAGAAGAGGAAACCGCACAGCCGCAGACGGCGGGCGAGGCACAGGAGCCTGAGGCAGGTACACAGGCACAGGTTCCGGCGCAGGCATAAAGCACCGTCAGGCGTACCGGAGGAGAAATGAACGTTTTTTCAGAACCGCTCAGGGAATTGAATGCTTACCAGATACTGAAAGAGCGACTGGAGAGTGCAAAAGAGCCGCAGACCGGCGGGAGCGTCCTGGCGGACAGCTGTGTGGATCCGCAGAAGGCGCATCTTCTGTATGCACTCTGCAGGGAGGAGTCGATCGCGGAACACGCCCGGCTGCGGCTGGTGCTCACCTACAGCGACCTGCGGGCCCGGGAGATCGCACAGGACTGCTCGTTTTATGACAGGAATGTGGCCGTGTTTCCCGCCAGAGACCTGATCTTTTACCAGGCGGATCTGCGCGGCAACGAGATCGACAAGGAACGCCTGCAGTGCCTCCGCAGGATCATAGAAGGAAAGCCGGTGACGGTGGTGACCACTTTCTCGGCTCTTCTGACACCCCAGATCCCGGTCAGGATCCTGAAGGGGAGCATACTGGGGATCGGCAGGCGGGAAATGATGGATCTGTCGAGAACGGCGGAGCGGCTGGTCACCATGGGATATGAAAAAAACTACCAGGTCGAGCGGCCTGGCCAGTTTGCGGTCCGCGGAGATATTCTCGATATTTTTGACCTCACCCAGGAAAACCCGATCCGCGTCGAATTCTGGGATAACGAGATCGAGACGATCCGCAGCTTCGATGTCCTGAGCCAGCGCTCTATTGAACAGCTGGAGTTCGTGCAGATCTTCCCCGCATCGGAGATGATCCTGGACGATCTGCGTCTGCACGACGGCCTCAAGAGGATGAAGACCGAGGCGGACCGCACCGGCGCGCAGTTCCGGGAAAGAGGGGACAGCGAGGCGGGACACAGGATCGAGTCGGAGATCGCCCGTATCACGGAGGAGGCGCGGGAACTTCATGTCTACACGGGACTGGAGAGCTTCATCCACTACTTCTATCCCCTGACGGAAGGCCTGCTGGATCTCTTTGATCCTGAAAAATCGCTGGTGTTCCTGGATGAGCCTCTGCGGATCCTGCAGCACGCACTGGCAGTGGAGACGGAGTTTCGGGAGAGCATGATCAGCAGGGCGGAGAAGGGATATGTCCTGCCCGGGCAGATGGAGCTGATCCGCCGGACCACGGAGATGATCGCGGCCCTGGACAAGTATCGCCGCGTCGGCTTTTCTCTGCTCGCGGGTGTGCCCCGGGAGGAAAATGCCGTGATCTCCCTCCCCGATCAAGAGGGATTCTCCCTGTTTTTTGACCAGACCGTGCAGATGCATGCCAGGGACGCCTCCCTGTCGGGGATGAGTTATGAGACCCTGCGGGAGGAGCTGGCCCGAATGCGCAGGAAGAAGGAGAGGGTCATCATCGTATCGCCTTCAAAGACGCGCGCAAAGCGCCTGGCGGAGGACCTGACTGCGGATGATGTCACTGCCTATTTCCGCGACAATCCGGTCAGGCCCATGAAGCCCGGGGACGTCATGATCTATGCGGGCAGGATGCGCAAGGGCTTTGCCTATCCTGATCTGGGCTTTACGGTCTTTACGGAAGCGGATATTTTCGGAGAGGAAAAGAAGAAGAAAAAGAAGGTCCGGCGCTATGACGGCGGCGAGCAGATCCGGAATTTCGCGGATCTCCGCGTCGGGGACTACGTAGTCCATGAGCACTACGGGATCGGGATCTACCGGGGAGTCGAGAAGATCGAGGTCGATCATATAGCCAGGGATTATCTCAAGATCGAATACGGCGCGGGCGGTGTTCTCTTTGTCATGCCCACAGATCTGACAGTCCTGCAGAAATACGCGGCGGCGGAAGGCGCCCGCAAGCCGAAGCTCAACAGACTGGGCACACAGGAGTGGAACAATACCCGCGGAAAAGTCAGGAAAGCGGTGGAGCTGGTCGCGGACGACCTGGTCGAACTCTATGCCAGGCGCCAGGCGAAAAAGGGCCATGTCTACGGAAAGGACACTGTCTGGCAGAGGGAGCTGGAGGAAATGTTCCCCTATCAGGAGACGGAGGACCAGCTGGCTGCCATCGAAGATACAAAGCGGGATATGGAGAGCGGCAAGATCATGGACCGCCTGATCTGCGGCGATGTGGGCTACGGAAAGACGGAGATCGCGGTCCGGGCGGCCTTCAAGGCCGTGCAGGAGGGCATGCAGGTGGCGGTTCTTGTGCCCACGACCATCCTGGCCCAGCAGCATTACAACACCTTTTCCGAGAGGATGCACAGCTTCCCGGTCAATATCGAGGTCCTGTCCCGCTTCAGGACTGCCAAAGAGCAGAAAAAAACGATCCACGACCTGGAGAGGGGGATCGTTGACATTGTCGTCGGAACGCACCGGCTTCTGTCGAAAGATGTAAAATTTAAAAATCTGGGTCTGCTGATCGTGGACGAGGAGCAGCGCTTCGGCGTCACCCACAAGGAAAAGATCAAGCAGATGAAAGAGGATGTGGACGTCCTGACACTCTCCGCCACACCCATCCCCCGCACGCTCCATATGAGCATGGTGGGGATCCGGGACATGAGCGTTCTGGAACAGGCACCCGGTGACCGCGTGCCTATTCAGACCTATGTCATGGAATATAACGAGGAGATGGTCCGCGAGGCGATCGTCCGCGAGCTCTCGCGGAAAGGCCAGGTCTACTATGTCCACAACCGGGTGAATGATATTGCGCGGGCGGCTCTGGAAGTGCAGAATATGGTGCCCGAGGCGAGGGTGACCTTTGCCCACGGAAAGATGAAGGAATCCGAGCTGGAGCAGATCATGTACGATTTCATCAACGGAGGGATCGACATACTGGTATCCACCACCATCATCGAGACCGGACTGGATATCTCCAATGTCAATACCATCATCATCAGTGACGCGGACAAGATGGGTCTTTCCCAGCTCTATCAGCTGCGCGGGCGGGTCGGCCGCACGGGCAGGACCGCATATGCCTTCCTCATGTACCGGCGCGGCCAGGTCCTGAAGGAGATCGCCGAGAAGCGCCTGGCAGCCATCCGTGAGTTCACGGATCTGGGCAGCGGATTCCGCATCGCCATGCGGGATCTGGAGATCCGGGGCGCGGGAAGCATTCTGGGACGCGTCCAGCACGGAAACATGCAGGCGGTCGGATACGACCTCTACTGCAAACTGCTCGAGAGCGCTGTCCGCAAAGCAAAAGGAGAGGAAATCGAAGAGGAGAAGACGGTCACGGTCAATCTCCTCGTGGACGCTTTCCTCCCCGAGAACTATATAGTCAATGAAGAACAGAAACTGGAGATCTATAAGCGGATCGCGGCCATCGACAGCGCGGCGGATGCGGAGGATGTCCGGGAGGAACTCGGCGACCGCTTCGGCGACCTGCCTCTCCCGGCTCAGAACCTATTGCGAGTCGCCCTGATCCGGTCCGTCGCGTCGCGGATGGATCTGTCGGAGATCACCGGAAACAGCGGATCCCTGCGCATCGTGCCGGACGCAAATGCCAGGGGACTGAAGGTGGAGAACATCCCCAGGCTCCTGAAGCTCTACAGCGGCCACCTCTCTTTTACAGCCAAGGGCACTCCCCAGTTCCAGCTGCACTATCCGGTCTCCGGAAGCGTCATCAGGGATGAGGAGAAGCTCCTGCAGGTGACCGAGGATCTGCTGGTCAATATGTCAAAGCTGCTGAGATAGGCATCCTGTTCCAAAGCCGCCTGCTGCACTCCGGTTTTTCCTCTCAGGAGGGATTTTCGTAGATGATTTCGCCTGCGGCGATGGTATAGCGGATGACGCCGGGAAGCTCCATGCCCAGGAAGGGGGAGTTGGAGGAGCGGGAGGCAAAAGGCTTCTGCACCGTCCAGGAAGCATTGGGGTCAAAGAGCACCAGGTCAGCCGGGGCTCCCTCGCACACGCGGCCCGCATTGAGGCGGTAGAAGTCTGCCGGATGGCAGGTGAGGCAGGCGAGAAACTGCTGCATGGTCAGATATCCGGGCTCCACCAGATTTTTGATGCCCAGAGAGAAGGCGGTCTCAAGGCCGATCATTCCGCTGGGGGCCTTAGTGAAGTCCTGTGCCTTCTCATAGTCGGCGTGGGGGGCGTGGTCGGTGGCGATCAGGTCGATCGTTCCGTCCGCAAGTCCCTCGATGATGGCCATGCGGTCAGCCTCTGTGCGGAGCGGGGGATTGACTTTGGCCAGTGTGCCGCAGCGCAGGACGGCGTCCTCGGTCAGAGAGAAGTGATGGGGAGTTGCCTCCGCATGGATCCGCGGGTTCAGCTTACGGGCCCTGCGGACCAGGTCTACGCCTTCTGCCGAGGAAATATGCTGGATACACAGAGGAGCTCCGGTCCTGACGGCCAGCTCCAGATCTCTTTGGATCAGGGTGATCTCCGCTTCTCGGGGAGAGCCGGCCAGATCCAGGGACTGCGCTGCTTTCCCGCCGCCGTTGATCCCGTTCTGAGAGATCAGGGTCTTATCCTCCTCGTGGAGGCTGACGGGCAGATCCAGGCGTTTTGCCGCCAGCAGGGCTTTTTCCAGGACAGATTCGTCCATCACGGGGACGCCGTCATCGGTAAAGCCGGCGGCGCCTGCGTCCGCCAGAGCATCAAAATCGACGGTCTCTTTCCCCTTCATGCCCTGTGTGACATTGGCGCAGCTGTAGAGATGGATCTTTTCTTTTTTGGCGCGCGTCAGAATGTCCGACAGCACAGCGGTGCTGTCCACAACGGGATTGGTGTTGGCCATCAGGATGATGCTTGTATATCCGCCCCTGGCCGCCGCCAGGGAGCCTGTGTGCAGGTCCTCCTTGTGGGTATAGCCGGGATCGCGGAAGTGCGCGTGGGTGTCGATGAGACCCGGCGCGGCGCAGAGCCCCTCGCCGTCGAGAACACGCACAGAGGAAGCATCCGCGGCGGAATCTATAGATAAATCCTCACCGATGCGCAGAAATTTTCCATTTTCGATGAGCAGATCTGTTTTCTGTTCTGTGCCTGAGGCGGGATCGTAGAGATAGATATTTTTGACAAGAAACATGATTGTCCTCCCCTGTGACTGTCCGTTTGTATTCTGTGCCGCAGCCCCCGCCCTCAGGAGGGCGAGGACCGCAGCGGTTTGCCTGATTTCAGTATAGCATAACGAGTTACTGTTTTGAAAACCCCGAGCGGTGTGGTATACTATTCAGAATAAAACAGATTAAAAAAACAGATTAAAATACACAGTTCTGTGAATGATACGCGCATGCGGCGGGCGCCTGCGGAAGGGCCCGCCATGTCCTATGCGTATGGCAGAGAAGACCGTTAGAAAGGCTGATTTATTATGTGGGTATTTCGTCTGGCACTGACAGTGATTTTTCTGGTGCTGGTTCTTTTAGTAGGTGTAATTGAGCATGTGATCACCTGGGCGGTCGGGAAGTTTAACCCCGATGCATGCCTGCGGATGAGAAGCGGCTATATCCGCTGCGGACTGAAGCTGGTCTGGCTGGCCGCGGCAGGCAAAACGACAGTGATCGGTCTGGACAGGATCCCGACCGACAGGCCTGTTCTGTTTGTGGGAAACCACCGCAGCATGCTGGATGTTGTGGGATGCGGATCGCTGATCCCCTTCCCTGTAGGATTTATTTCAAAGATCGAACTGGAAAAGATTCCCCTCCTTCGCATGCAGATGCGGGATATCAACTGTCTCTTCCTGGACAGAAAGGACGACCGGCAGGCCCTGAAGGTCATCCTCAAAGCGATCGAACTGGTCAAGGGCGGACAGTCCATGTTTATTTTCCCGGAGGGAACACGTTCCAAAGAAGAAGGGAAATTCCTTCCTTTCCATGCGGGCAGCTTCAAGATCGCCACCAAGGCAAAGGTGCCGGTCGTGCCGGTCACGATCGTTAATACCGGAGACATTCTGGAGGATCATTTCCCCAAGATCAAGGCTGTTCCGGTCGTCATTGAATTCGGCGAACCCTTCGAGACGGCCTCCATGGGACGTGAGGAACAGAAGGAGCTCCCCGACAGGGTCCGCAATCTGATCATGGAGACATATGAACGCGACCGCAAGCTGCTGTGAGACAGTCCTGCGGTCTGTACTGAAAACCGGGATCAACCGGACTTGAACAGGAGACTGACTGACCGATGAAAAAAAAGACAACCATGACCGTGCTCGACAGCCGTATGCTGGCACAGGACATCTGGTCTCTGGAACTTGCCTATGCGCCGGAGGACATCCCGGACCAGGTGCGTCCGGGGCAGTTCGCGGGGCTGTATCCCGCGGGCGGAGATCTGCTGCTCATGCGCCCCATCAGCATCTGCAGATGGGACAGGGGGCGCGGCGCCCTCCGCTTTGTCTACCGCGCGGCGGGAAAGGGCACGCGTTCTTTTACCGGACTCAAAGCAGGAGATACGATCGATATGCTGGGGATCCTGGGCAACGGCTATGACTTGGAAAAACTGCGCGGAAAGCATGTCATCCTGCTCGGAGGCGGGATCGGCGTTCCGCCCATGCTGGAGCTGGCGGCCGCCCTGCAGGCAGACGCAGATGCCGGGACGACAGTCACTGCCGTCATGGGTTACAGGAATAACGAGCTCTTTCTGAAAGAGGAGATGGAAGCTTTTGCGCAGGTACTTGTCGCCACTGAGGACGGCAGTGCCGGAACAAAGGGGAACGTTCTGGATGCTGTCCGGGAGAATGAGATCCGGGCGGATGTGCTGTGTGCCTGCGGCCCCCTCCCCATGCTCCGCGCTGTCAAGCGCTATGCGCAGGAGAAAAATATACCCGCTTTTCTCTCTCTGGAGGAGAGAATGGCCTGCGGCGTAGGTGTCTGCCTGGGCTGTGTGGCCAAAACGACAAAGGCGGATGAACATTCGAAGGTGCACAATGCCCGCGTCTGTGTGGAGGGACCTGTTTTCTCCGCAGAGGATGTGGATCTGGACTGAGGAAAAGGCTGTTCCCTGCGGACCTGCCTGAAAAACACGGCGTTTACCCTGTTTTCAATTTAGAGGAATCTCCATTGAATACTTCCGACTCTTTACATACAATATCTTTACAGAAACCGGACATGTCCGTGACCATTGCGGGCGTGACCTTTAAAAACCCTGTGCTGACGGCATCGGGAACTTTCGGATCCGGCCTGGAGTACTCGGAATTTATCGATCTTTCCCGTCTGGGCGGCCTTGTCACAAAGGGCGTCTCCAATGTCCCGTGGCCGGGAAATCCCACACCGCGCGTGGCAGAGGTCAGTGCCGGCATGCTCAATGCGATCGGCCTGCAGAATCCCGGCATGGAAGTCTTTATCGAACGGGACCTGGCCTTCCTGAAAGATGTCGATACCAAAGTGATCGTCAACGTCTGCGGCAAAAGTGTGGAGGACTATCTGGATGTTGTCCGCCGGCTGCAGAACGAGGCGGTGGACATGCTGGAGATCAATGTCTCCTGTCCCAATGTCAAGGAGGGAGCGATTGCTTTCGGACAGAATCCGGATGCGCTCTATGACATCACCAGCCGCATCAAAAAAGAGGCGGCCCAGCCCGTGATCATGAAGCTCACTCCCAATGTGACCGATATCACGCAGATGGCGCGCGCGGCCGAGGCAGGCGGCGCGGACGCGATCTCCCTGATCAATACGATCACCGGAGCGAAGATCGATATCGAGAGGCGGCAGTTCGTACTTGCCAACAAGACGGGCGGTCTGTCCGGACCCGCGATCAAACCGGTGGCGGTCCGCATGGTCTGGCAGGCGGCGCAGGCGGTCTCGATTCCGGTCATCGGCATGGGCGGGATCGCGACGGCGGAGGACGCCATCGAGTTTATGATGGCGGGCGCATCTGCAGTGGCGGTCGGAGCCATGAATTTCCATGATCCGTATACGACAGTGCGTGTGGCGGAGGGCATGGAACAGTGGTGCGCTTCCCACGGCGTGGACCGCGTGGCGTCACTGACAGGAATTGTCTGACAGACACTCTGATCTCCTTCACGGCGCAATACCCGTGACTTCAGACGTCATGGGACAGGCGGCCGGGACTCGACGGCGGGCCTGGAATATTTTGAGAAAGCTGATCCCATATGCTTTTTGCATATGCTCAGATAAATGCGCCCCTGACGGGGCGTGAAACGGCAACATGACAAGAAACTGTTGATATACCACAAACACGTCGGCGCAGACTGCAGTACATTAAATGGGGGTGTGTATTGAAAGCTGCGCGGACTGGAAAAACATGTATGGCTATGAAGAAGAGGATTACCAAAAATGCCTGCGCCAAGATCAATCTGGGTCTCGATGTGGTTGGCGTCCGCGGGGACGGCTATCATTTGCTGCGCATGATCATGCAGCAGATCGACCTGTTTGATACGCTGACATTCACAGTCACGGACGCGCAGGGGACCGGGACGGTCCGCCTCATCGATGAGAGCGGCCTGTCTCCTGACGGAGAAGACAATCTGATATGCCGTGCCATCCGCATGATGGAGGAAAAATATGACCTGCATGCGGATATCGAGGTAGAACTCATCAAGAGGATTCCGGTAGCGGCAGGTCTGGCAGGGGGGAGTACCGACGCGGCAGCGGCATTTACCGCGGTCAGGGACCTTCTGCTGCCGCAGGTGACAGATCAGGAATTGATGGAACTCGGCGTCCGCCTGGGCGCGGATATTCCATACTGCATCGCCGGCGGGACAAAGCTGTCTGAGGGAATCGGAGAGCTCCTCACAGAACTTCCGCCCATGCCGGAATGCGCCATTGTCCTCATTAAGCCCGAGGCATCCGCATCCACGGCACATGTCTATCAGGCGGTAGACCGACTCGGCGGCTACCATCATCCCGATATAGACGGACAGATCGAGGCCCTGCGCGCCGGAGATCTGCGGGGACTGGCTGAGCGGTGCGAGAATGTTCTGGAGCTTGTTACGGGTGCGAATCTTCCTGTCATCGGGAGGATCGAGGACTTCCTCATGGGACAGGGTGCCATTGCCTCCTGCATGAGCGGCAGCGGCCCCAGTGTGTACGGTATTTTCGAAACCCGGGAGCAGGCAGAAAGAGCCAGAGAGGCATTTCTGCATACAGAATCTGCATCGGGATGCCGCAGCTTCGTCTGCACCCCCGTATCTGATTCTGGGATGTAATACTCGCTTTCCGCTGGTTAAGGAGGTCAGCGGATGCATGGAGGACAAAATGTCAGAACAGAAAAAGAAGAAATACAACGAAAAAGAGTTCCTGTCTGTGATTCCCGATGCCATGCCTGCACCGGACGATCAGCAGTCTATCCCCCTCAGAGAAACGGTTTTTCTGACTCTTCGAAAACTGATCCTGACGGGAAAGCTTGATCCCGGAGAGAGGCTGACAGAAGTACGCCTGGGAAAGATTCTGGGAACCAGCAGGACTCCCATCCGTGAAGCCATCCGGAAGCTGGAAATAGAAGGTCTGGTCACCATCACGCCCGGCAGCGGTGCCAGAGTCGCGAAGATCACCGAGGGCGACCTGCAGGACGTCATGGAGGTCAGGAGCACCCTGGACCAGCTGTGCGCAGAACTTGCCAGCAAGAGAATCTCCGAGGAAGACAAAAAGGAGCTTCTCAGGGCCAATGAGGCGTTTGAGTACAGCACCAAATTCGGCAATGAGCAGGAGATCGCGGAGAGTGATGTCCGTTTTCATGAAGTGATCACAAGAGCTGCAGGAAACAGGCGCCTGAATCAGGTCATGAACGGCATGGCCGATACCATCTACCGCTTCCGCTATGAATATATCAGAGACGACCTGCATTATGAAGAACTGATCATGGAGCACCGCGCCATCTGCCGTGCGATTCTGGACGGCGATTCCGAACAGGCTGCCGCCGCGGCAAAGCACCATATTGACCGCCAGCATGAATTTATCCTGGGCCAGCTCCGCAAAGCAAAGAACGAAAAATAAGTAAACCAGATGATGAGACAATACAATGACTTAAACCCGGAAATGCCGATCGGCGTCTTTGATTCAGGAATCGGCGGCCTTACGGTCGCGCGGGAGATCATGCGTCAGATGCCCAATGAAAAGATCGTCTATTTCGGAGATACGGCGCGTGTTCCCTACGGCAGCAAGTCCAGGGAAACAGTGGCGCGCTATTCCAGGCAGATCGTCAGATTCCTCCTGGAAAGAAAAGTCAAGGCGATCGCCATTGCCTGCAACACGGCGAGTGCCTATGCCCTCCCCGAGATCGAGCGGGAATGCCCCGTACCGGTCATCGGAGTGATCCGGCCCGGCGCCCGCACTGCCTGTGAGTGCACAAAGAACGGCAGGATCGGCGTCATCGCCACGCGGGCAACGGTTTCCAGCGGTTCCTACACGGAATTTATCCATCAGATCATGCCCGGGGCCCAGGTTTTTGCCCAGGCCTGCCCCCTGCTGGTTCCCCTTGTGGAAGAGGGACTGTGGGAGGACCCCGTGACAGACGAGATCACGCGCAGATACCTGGCGTCTCTTCTGCATCACGGGATCGACACGCTGATCATGGGCTGCACACACTATCCGCTGATCCGCAAAACGATCGGCAGGGCCGCGGGCGAGACGATCTCCCTGATCAATCCGGCCTATGAAACAGCCATGGAGCTGCGCAGCATGCTTGCGGATCTGAACCTTCTGTCGGATCACCGCCCCGCTCTGGGGCAGGGGGTTCCCCAGTACCGCTTTTATGTCAGTGATATGGCGGAGCAGTTCCAGCAGTTTGCCAACTCCATCATTAAATACGGAATCCTGGCCTCCGAAAAAATCGATATCCACACCTATTCATCGGCGCCGCTCTCCAAAGAGGAGAAAGGCTGATGGCGGCAGGATCCCGGGGGAAAGAGGATTGCGTGACGAAAAAGGAAAGACCGGACAGGGCGGAAAAAGAAGGAGTGCCTGTCCTCCTGACAGTCACCGGGAGACAGACGGATCCAGACAGCGGCACGCAGGAAAATACTGCCGCCTACCGGGCGGAAATGATGATCTGCGGGGAGGGGGTTCTTTTTTCCTACAGGACAGAAGACGCCCCGGTACAGCTTTTTGTGTCCCGGGAGAGAGCCTGGATGCAGAGAGGAGGAAAGAGAGAGGGCCGCATGGTGTTCGACCCTTCCGTCTCTTCGACCCGGTGCGACTATGAGACGGCCTACGGGGTCATTCCCATGGAGATCCGTACGGAGGGGATTTCTCTTCTTGCAGGAGGAGGTCCTGCGGGAGGAAGCAGAGGCCTTCGGGCGCGGATCCGGTATAGACTGATCATGAGTCCGGAATATGAACTTACATGTTCTGTAACAATCAAAACGCAGCAGACCGACTGATCTGCTGCGTTTTATTTTTGCGGTTTTCTCTTGTCTCAGATGATGATCTGCTGTCCGGGATTACTTTACAGGCTTGGCACCGGCCTTCTCCTGAAGCTTTTCGATCCAGCTCTTCTTCTTGGGAGTTGTATCAGTGTTGAGGCGTCCGCGGATGCCCTTGACTTCGACGATATAGATGCCGCTCACCATGGCTTTGATCTGTTTCTTGACCGGGATGCTGTCGAAGATCTTCTCATCACAGATGAAGTTGATGAACTGCGGTCCTACCTTTGCCTTGACCACCGGGACCTTGGAGCGCTTGGCGTACCAGGGGGTCTGCTGGATCACCTGATCGGGAAGTCCCGACTCCTTCAGCTTCAGCCGCTTCTTGTCTATGACGAGCAGTGTCATCGGCTGCTTCATGGCCTGAATCTGTTCGTCCGACTGTTCCTGTCGTGCCTGCAGGCGCTTTCCTATAAAATAAAGTGCGATCAGTACACCCACCAGGATGACAGCAATGATAAGCAATACAATTGTTACACGGCTCAAAATAAACCCCTCCATCTATTCATTTCGTAAATCATGTAGTATCGGTAACTGCCGTTTTCAGGCTTTTCTCTTTAATCTAACACATTCTATCATTCTTTTCCTGTCAAAACAAGACGGAAGTGAAAAGCATACATTTCCCGACATTCCGGAATTTTTCTACTGAAATCTTCTGTTCACAGCCGGCAGCACAATGCCTGTAACCTGCTCACGGGTCCCGCGCTTTCCCTCCGCACACGGATACGGTACACGGAATGGTACACTCTTTTTTCAGAATTCCGCCCTTTTCAGTTTTTGGCTCCTGTGATACACTATAGCAGTTAGTACCTTTTTCAGGGAAAGATTTCTGAAAATGCAGCAGAGCTGACGAGCCAGGTCAGAAGGAACTCTGCTCTTATCAAACGGAGGTAAAATATGAAGAAAAACCTGATCGCCCTGATTGCGGGCGCGGCTGCGCTGTGTATGATGACAGCGGGCTGCGGTTCAAAGTCAACGGAGACTACGACGGCGTCGGCAGCAGCCACAGAGGCGGCTGCGGCAGCTACGACAGCGGCAGCGGCAGCTGCTCAGGAGGAGGAGCAGGCGTGGAAAAAGGATGACACGTCCTATCTCTCCGGGATCACGGCATCCGACTATGTGGAACTCCCCGATGATTACAAGCATCAGTCCGTCGAAGTGGCAAAACCCGATGACCCTACCGACGAGGAAGTTGAGCAGAGGATCCAGGCGGTCCTGCAGAGCAACGGAGCCCTCGAGGAAGTTGACCGCAAGGTCGAAGAGGGTGATACCGTCAATATCGATTATGTCGGAAAGATCGACGGAGAAGAGTTTGCGGGCGGCAGCGGCAGCTATGATCTGCTGATCGGTTCCGGCGCTTTCATCGAAGGCTTCGAGGACGGTCTGATCGGAGCGAAGAAGGGTGAGACACTCGATCTGAATCTGAAATTCCCCGATGACTATCCCTCAGAAGATGTGGCCGGCAAGGACGTCGTATTCACGGTCACTGTCAATAAAATCTCCGAATATGCTCTCTCCGACGACTTTGTCAAGAGCCTGAACCTGACCAATGACTTCGGCCAGGCCGTCACGGATGTTGACACCTTCCGCGAGTATATCCGCAGCAATATGATCGAGGAGAATGAGGGGACCTATACCTGGCTGATCAAGCATGAGATCGACAACAATCTGCTGGAGACCGTCACTTTCAAACAGGATATTCCCGCCTCCATGCTGGAGAGCTACTACTTCCAGTACCAGAATTACCTCAGCAATGCCGCGTCCTCCAATTATATGGATCTGGCGACCTTTATGCAGAAGCAGTACGGGGCAACAGCGGACAATTACGATACCATGATCCGTGATTTTGCCAAGCAGGGCGCCCAGCTGGGCCTGATCTATCAGGCGATCGCGGATGAGCGCGAACTCAATCCCACCGAGGAGGAGATCCGCACCGCAATTGCAGAGTATGTCAAGACCGACACCACCGGGGCAACAGCGGATGATCTGGACCGCTACATCCAGGAGTACATCAGAGATGAACTTCTGAGCAACCGTGTGCGCAACTGGCTCTACGAGCACTGTGAAGTATCGGAGCCTGAGAAGAGCGAGGGAGATACTGCCGATACCGCAGAAGCTGCTGAGGAGAAGGAGGACGATACTTCCGATACCTCCGAGAAGACAGAGGAAGACAGCGCCGATACTTCCGCATCCTCTTCGACAGAGGAGGAATCCTCCGCAGCCGGCACGACTGAGGACTCTGCGGCAGCCCATGAAAACTGACAGCAACTGATAATCTGAAGATTTGTGCCGAAGCACATCAAACCTCCTGCCATCCCATCGGAGAAAACCGTTCAGGGCTTTCCTGCCGGGGGCGCCGCAGAAAGGCTTCGGCATCTTGAAAGAAGGGAAAACAGTATGAGACAGGAATACAGCCTGACAGAGATCAAGGATCTCTTTGCGGCAAAAGAAGCGTTTGCTGACAAGACCGTAACAGTAGGCGGATGGATCCGCTCCAACCGCGACTCCAAGAAGATCGGCTTCATCACGCTCAACGACGGAAGCTGCTTCCAGACACTGCAGCTTGTTTATTCAAGCGATCTGGAGAATTTCGCGCAGGCCGCGAAGCTCAATATCGGCTCCGCTGTCATCGCGACAGGAACCATTGTCCTGACACCCAATGCAAAACAGCCCTTCGAGATGCAGGTGGCAAAGATCGAGGTCGAGGGTGCTTCCTCCCCCGATTATCCGCTGCAGAAAAAGCGCCACAGCTTTGAATATCTGCGCACCATTCCTCATCTGCGCGTCCGCGCCAACACCTTTACAGCAGTGTTCCGCGTCCGTTCCCTGATCGCCTACGCTATCCACAAATTCTTCCAGGAGCGCGGATTTGTCTATGTGCATTCCCCCATCATCACCGGCAGTGATGCAGAGGGCGCCGGCGAGATGTTCCAGGTGACCACTCTTCCCATGGAGGAGCTTCCCAGGACTGAGGACGGTAAGGTCGACTACTCACAGGATTTCTTCGGCAAGCCCGTCAATCTGACCGTCAGCGGACAGCTGGATGTAGAGACCTATGCCTTTGCCTTCCGCAACGTCTACACCTTCGGACCTACCTTCCGCGCAGAGGTCTCCAACACCACCCGCCATGCGGCTGAGTTCTGGATGATCGAGCCCGAGTTCTGCTTCGCGGACCTCAAGGACAACATGCAGCTGGCAGAGGATATGCTCAAATATGTCATCCGCTATGTGCTGGAGAACGCTCCCGAAGAGATGAACTTCTTCAACCAGTTCATCGACAAGGGTCTTCTGGACCGCCTCAACCACGTCCTCAACTCTGACTTCGGCCATGTGACTTATACCGACGCCATCAAGATCCTGGAAAAGCACAACGACGAATTCGACTACAAGGTATCCTGGGGCTGTGATCTGCAGACCGAGCACGAGCGCTACCTGACCGAGAAGGAATTCAAGCGCCCCGTCTTCGTCACGGACTATCCCAAGGAGATCAAGGCTTTCTATATGAAGCTGAACGACGACGGAAAGACCGTTGCCGCTATGGACTGCCTGGTTCCCGGCATCGGCGAGATCATCGGCGGCAGCCAGCGTGAAGAGGACCTCGGCAAGCTGGAGAAGCGCATGGATGAGCTCGGCCTCGACAAAGAGGGCTACCAGTTCTATCTCGACCTCCGCCGCTACGGCAGTGTCCGCCACGCCGGTTTCGGTCTCGGTTTCGAGCGCTGCGTCATGTACCTGACCGGCATGGGCAACATCCGCGACGTCCTGCCCTTCCCCCGCACCGTGGGAAACTGCGAACTGTAAGGCGGCATAAGGGATCTGAAAAGCCGGGATCACCATAACCTACGATCATGAAGAAGGACTGAAGAGAAGCGGCAGATTTTGCCTGCGGCTCTCTTCGGTCCTTTTTTATGTTCGGGTTACAGTGCCGTATTGAACGCCATTCGCGAGCGGGTCTTCCCGGGGGCTTCCAAACAGGCCTGATGACACGGCAGGTAAATGATTTGTCAACAATATTGTTGAATCTTTATATAATTTGACCCAAAATTATGTATATGTTGAACAATTCTGCCTCTGTTCGTGCTATTATATATATATCGCTGCATCCTATGTGTTTATAAAAAAAGGAGGAAAAAGAAATGGCACTTGTAACCACGACAGAGATGTTCAAAAAGGCTTATGACGGAGGCTATGCGATCGGCGCCTTCAACGTCAACAACATGGAAATCGTCCAGGCGATCACCGAGGCTGCAGCCGAGCTGAAGTCCCCTGTGATCCTGCAGGCTTCTGCAGGCGCCAGAAAGTATGCCAATTCCGTCTATCTGAAAAAGCTGGTTGAGGCGGCTGTAGAGCTGTATCCGGAAATCCCGATTGCTCTGCATCTGGATCACGGCGCAGACTTTAACGTGTGCAAGGAGTGCGTCGACGGCGGCTTTACTTCCGTTATGATCGACTATTCCAGCCACTCCTTCGAGGAGAATATCGAGGAGTCCAGACGTGTTGCGGAGTATGCGCATGAGCATGGCGTCGTTGTAGAGGCTGAGCTCGGAACGCTTGCAGGCATCGAGGATGCCGTCAAGGTAGATGCCGACAAGGCAATGTTCACAGATCCCGACGAAGTCGAGGAATTCGTCAAGAGGACCGGTGTGGATTCTCTGGCGATCGCGATCGGCACCAGCCACGGCGCATACAAATTCAAACCCGGCACGGATCCCAAGCTCCGCTTTGACGTTCTGGAGGAAGTGGCCAGAAGGCTGCCCGGATTCCCGATCGTTCTTCATGGATCCTCCTCTGTTCCCCAGGAATATGTAAAGATCATCAACGCTCATGGCGGCGCTCTCAAGGATGCCATCGGCGTTCCCGAGGACCAGCTCCGCAAGGCTGCAGCAGGCGCGGTCTGCAAGATCAATATCGACTCGGATCTCCGCCTCGGCATGACAGCCGGTATCCGCGAGCACTTCGTGGCGCATCCGGATCATTTTGACCCCAGACAGTACATCGGCGACGGCCGCAAGTATGTCAAGGACATTGTCGCGCACAAGATCACCATGGTGCTCGGCTCCGACGGCAAGGCCTGATCGCCCGGCGCATCCAAAATTTTGTATTGCCTGTAAAGGGGATCTCACCTGTTACTGTTCGCAGACATCCTGTGATGTCAGGGGGAAATCGTCTGCACCGATTTTCTGATGACGATGCCTGATGACTGATATGCTCCGGCATGGCCGGAAAGGGGGCGGACAGTAACGTTTTCAGTCCCCTTGATTCAGGCGGGACAAATCCGGTCCATATGCCGCTGATCTTCGGATCAGCGGCTTTTTTTCGTTACGGCCTGCTGAAAAAGTGATTATAAAAATGTTGAATTTTCCGACATAAATCTATACCATTATTACAGAAGTACAAGGCTTTGCGGACAGGCAGAAGATCCGACAAAATGCAAGACTCGGCTATGAGTCTTTCCCACTGAAATAACCGGGAGGTGTATTTATGGAATTCAAAGAAGTGATTAAGGCCCGTTATTCATGCAAAAAATACGGTGACCGCAAGGTGGAACCGGACAAGCTGGCTGCGATTCTGGAGGCCGGACGTCTGGCTCCCACGGCAAAGAATCTGCAGGAACAGCATGTGTATGTGCTCCAGTCCGCTGAAGCGCTTGCAAAGTTTGACGCAGTGACACCCTGCCGCTACGGTGCGCCCACAGTGCTCCTCGTTGCTTTTGACAAGTACAATGTCTTTACCTATCCCGGCGGAAAGAGAAATTCCGGCATTGAGGATGCGACGATCGTGGCGACCCATATGATTCTGGCAGCGGCTGACGAAGGCGTGGACAGCTGCTGGATCAATAATCTCGATCCCGATCAGCTTGCGGCGGATCTGGGCCTTCCGGAAAACGAAGAGATTCTGATGGCAATGGATCTGGGGTATGCGGCAGAGGGCACCGGCCCGCTTCCCAACCACAGCAGCAGGAAACCTCTTTCTGAAACAGTAAGTACCATATAAGTAAAGTATGTGATTGATTTTTTATGATACAAAAAGAGGCCTGCATGTTTTTTCCAGAAATCATTGATCTTCATATGCACTCGAAGTTCTCTGACGGTACAGACACTCCGGAGGAGATTCTTGACCGGGTAAAAGAGGCGGGGATAGAACTTTTTTCCATCACGGACCATGATTCGGTGAAAGCCGGTCCTGTTATTCAGGAAATACGCAGAAAAGGAGATCCTGCTTTCATTACGGGAGTGGAGTTTTCGTGCAGGGACGAATACGGCAAGTGCCACGTCCTGGGGTACGGATATGATCCCGGGGCCGAGGAAATACAGAGACTGGTCCATAAAGCCCATACCTTCAGGATGGATAAAGTTCTGGCCCGTCTGGACTTCCTCAAAAAGGACTTCGGGTTTGTCTTTCCCCGGGAAGTGATCGACAAGCTGCTTTCCCTCAACAATCCGGGAAAACCGCATATCGGAAACCTCATGGTCAGATTTGGATATGCGGAGTCGAAAGACGCTGCGATCAGTAACTATGTCAATAAGTGTACTTATAAGGCCGGATATGTGGATCCGGCAGAAGCGATCAGGGGGATTCTTCTGAGCGGAGGAATCCCGGTGCTGGCACATCCTGCTTTCGGGAGCGGGGACAGCATGTTGGTCGGCGAAGAGATGGACATTCGCCTCAGCCGCCTGAAGGGATTCGGCTTGATGGGAGTGGAGGCATATTACTCGCGCCACACGAGAGCGCTCCGGGAGGAGATGCTGGCTTTTGCGGAAAAATATGATTTCCTGATTACGGCCGGCAGTGATTATCACGGCGGAAACAAAAAAGTCCGCCTGGGTGACACCGGCTGCGCCGACGCTTCACGGGGACCGGGAGGCCTGCTGAAGTTCATGGAAGCCGTTCAGGACAGAATACTGTTGTGATCTATTCGATGCAGGATGTATATGGGACAAAAAATGACTGCCTCAGCTGAGGCAGTCATTATTATTTCCCTGCATAGAATATTTTCAAAAAGTACGTCCGGCATTATTTGTATTCTTCAGAAAGACGCCGGACTTCGGCGCGCATTTTGTCGACGACGGATTCCGGTGCCGTGATGCGCAGACCGCTGCCGACAGCCATGATCCAACCCAGAAACTGGTTGCTGACTGCGACATTTACAACTGTGAGGAAATGATCTTCGTCCACCGGCATGAGAGGGATATCCTTGCCGAAACGGTCGATCAGGACGCCGACCATCTCATTTTCCGCCTCTATGGTGACGCGGGTTTCCTCACCCCCGTACATACCGAAGAGACTGCGGGTGTAGCGGGGCATATCGAAAGCCTGGAATTCAGCCCGGCCCAGTCTGCGCTCCTCCAGGATGGAGATTTTCAGCATTTTGTCGACTCTGTAGTGTTTGATCTTTGATTCTGCAGCGTCAAAACCGACGAGATAGTAGTTCTCGTCATCCCACATCAGGCCCCACGGACTGACCACATACCAGCTGCCGTCTTTGCGCAGTTCCATTTCTTTTTTTATGTTCCAGCGGTAATACTGGAAGCGGATCTGCCGGTCTCTTCCGATCGCGTCATGAAGCTTGTCCACGTTGTAGTAGATGCTCTCGTTCATGGTCTTGACGCGGCCGGAGATAGAGACCTGACGATGCAGTTTTGTCGCCTGATATTTGCTGACCAGGGACTCCAGTTTCTTGATCAGGTCTTTTGATTTGCGGTCTGTGATAAATTTGGCGGACTGCACGGAATCCACCAGGAGCTTGAGCTCCGGCAGTTCAAATTCGCGGGCGCCCAGATAGTAGTAGTAATTGCGTCCGTCTGCCTGGCCGATGATATCCAGTCCGAAATGACGCAGCTCCTCAAAATCGAGATAGAGGGTCTTACGGTCCGCCTTGATGCCGGCGTTGGCCAGGAGGCTGATGATCTCCTGCATGGTCAGCATGTGCTCATCATCGGTTTCACGCATGAAAATCTGCATCAGGTACAGAAGCTTCAGCTTCTGGTTGCTTGCTTTTGCCATTTTCTTATTCGTATACGATGACCGCCACCAGTTCCACGACCTCGTCAGTCCTGTTTGCGATGCTGTGGCCGGTGTTGGGAGGGCAGATCGTGACATCGCCTGCGGAAACGGTCTTGATGGTGCCGTTGTCACTGTATTCCGCTGTGCCCTTCAGGATATAGAAAAGCTCCGAATCACCTTCATGTACGTGATAGCCGATGCCGCATCCGGGATTCAGTGTGATCTTGGAAAACAGCCTGCCCTTGCCGCAGAGCTCGTCAGGGCCGGTGATGAAATTTGTGAGCTGGACAGTGCCGTCGCCGTCACGCATGTGTTCGCGATACTCAATCTGACATTCATTTCCCTTGCGGATCATAGTAACCTCCATTCTTCTCGTCATTAATAGCATTTGTCTGCAGTCCGGACCAAGAACTGTCCTTCTGCATCTCAAACACGAGCCGGCCCGGCATCTGCTTTCGCCTGACTCGCTGTTTGTCATACTTTGTGGCACGGTCGTGGGCACACAAACATGTATGAATAAAACTTCGCGCTGTTACGTGCGGAACGCACT